>JADMIO010809300.1_pt1 | contig 58054 bp, 41 predicted proteins | sample 8958161 | NCBI WGS metagenome assembly JADMIO01 (sample SAMN16585339, study PRJNA669376) | soil metagenome | isolation source: Crop rotation soil | place: USA: Cullars Rotation, Alabama | collected 2011
CGCGACAACTTGTCCACGTGGAATTCTAAGCTTAGGATCCCAATGTGCTGGAAAGATGGCGGTCATCGGCATCCCCGACGAGCGTTGGGGCGAAGCGGGCGTGCTGGTCGTGCCCGACATCTCGGCGGTGGACATCGAAGCCCTGCGCGAGCGTTGCCTGAACGAGCTCGCCGACTACAAGCGCCCGAAGCTCGTGGTCGGCCATGGCGGCCCTCTGCCGCGCACCTACAGCGGCAAGATCACCAAGGCCGTGCTGCGCGAAGCCTACGCCAAGCCGCCGGCGGACGCCGTGCTGATCAAGAAGTAGGGTTCCCCGTCTTCACGATCACGCTAGACGAACGAGATGAGCACGCCCGATGACCGCGCCGCCGCGCGCCCTCCCGTCAGCCAAGTGACGGATCTCCCGGCCTTCTTTGTCCGGACTGCGGAGGGCTTCCTGCCGACCGGCCTCGGCCAGAGCGTCTGGAGCGACGACACCGTGGGCGGGGTCGCCGTCGGGTCGCTGCTGGCGACCCTGCTGGACGAGGCGTGCGCGGACGGGGAGATGCATGTCGCGCGCCTGACCGTGGATATACTGGGGCGGATCCCGAAGCAGCTTCTCCAGGGGCGCGTCGCCACGGTCCGCGACGGGCGTCAGATGCAGCTGGTCGCCGCCGAGCTGTTGGCGGACGGCCGCGTCGCGGCGCGGGCGACCGCGCTTAGGGTCCGCAAGGCGCCGACGCCCTCGGTCGCCACGGCGAGCCCGTATCCGGCGCCTCTGACCGTTCCCGAGGCGCGGTTCATGATGGAGTCCTTCTGCGGCGATGCGATCCGCACGCGGCCCGTTCGCGGCGCGCTCGACGAGGCGGGCCCCGGGTGCATCTGGGCGAGGTTCGATCTCGAAGCAGTGGCGGGCGTCCCTTTGAGCCCCCTGGCGCGGGCGGTGATCATCGCCGACTGCGGCAACGGGGTCGGCAGTCCGTTCCCCCAGCTGCCGTTCTCCTGCGCCAACCTGGACATCGGCGTCAATTTCCTGCGCATGCCCCGCGGCGAGTGGGTTCTGATCGATGCGCAGACCGAGAGCGCGGGGGAGGGATACGCTGTGGTGCGCAACACATTCGCTGACGCAGAGGGGATCTACGCCTACGGCGCCCAGACCCTATTCATCGCGCCTGCGGCCTAGCCGCCGCGCTTGAGGGCGCGGATCTCCAGCGCCTGCTCCGCCACGAGCTCGCGCAGGTCTTCGATGTTCTTGCGCAGGGCCGCCACCTCGGCGCTGGTGGCCGCGGTCTGGGTTCCGCGCTCGGTGAGCAGGGGGTCGATCACGAACCTGCGGATGAAGTGACGCAATTCGCTGTCGCCCAGCGGCTGATGCTCCATCTTGATGAGCAGCAGGACCTGGGAAAGGGAGAGCCACGGCACCACCTGATCGGCGTCGAGGTCCGGCGCCAGCTCCCCGCTCTTGCGCGCCGCATTGATCACCGCGTCCCACTGGGTACGCAGCCACAGGTAGATCGAATCCGTCGGGGATCGGATCCCCGGCAGGACATCCAGGTCCTCGATCATCCGGCGGACGTAGTGGTTCTCCATCGCCACCTTGACGGAGACGAACACGGCCTCGGTCACCTTTTCGGCGAAACGCGTGTGGTGGGTCATCCTCTGGCGCAGGGAGGATTGAACCTTCATCACCTCGGACAGGCCGATGTGGTCGATGATGTCCTGCTTGCTGGAGAAGTATTTGTAGACCGTCTGCCGTGAAATGCCGGCCGCGGCGGCGATGTCCTCGACGGTGGTCTTGCTGATGCCGGTCGTCTCGAAGCAGGCCCGTGCGCTCGCAAGAATCTGGTCGGCGGTGGTGGCCGACGCAGATTTCACAGATTCTGTAGCGTCATCCGCCACTAAGCGTCCCCCTCCAAGGGCCATGCTTTATAAACCGCTAGTTACACGGAGTTGATCGTTGACGCCAATGGGTTGACGATAGGCCATCATTGGCGCGACGGATACGGCGCGATGTCAAGCCAGATGAATGCTTCTTCGAGGCTTCGGCTCCGGCGCGCCCTGCTGGTGAACCGGTAGGCAAATTTGAGGAGACCCATGCCGCCGTCACGGGAAGAAACGTCCTTCTGCCGCATGTGCTACGCCTTCTGCGGCATGACGGTCACCATCGAGGACGATCGGGTCGTCAAGGTGCGCGGCGACCGTTCCGATCCGGTGAGCCGCGGCTTCGCCTGCTTCAAGGGGCTGCAGGCGCCCGAACAGCACAATAGCGAGAAGCGCCTGCGGCGGTCCCTCCACCGGGTGGGCGAGGTTCTGGAGCCCGGGGAGTCCCAGCGCCTGATGGCGGAGGCGGGCGCGCGGCTGAAGGCCATCGTGGACGAGCACGGCCCAGGCTCGGTCGCTTTCTTCACCGGCACCCAGTGTTTCCTCAACGCCATCAACAGCGACATGGTCAACGCTTTCGCCGGCGCGCTGGGCACGCCGCGCGTCTTCGCCACCATGACCATCGACCAATCGGCCAAGTGGATCGCCGAGCAGAGGCTGGGCGCCTGGGTGGCCGGCCCGCAGACCTTCGTGGACTCGGAGGTGTGGATGCTGGTGGGCGCCAACCCGCTGGTCTCGATGACCGCGCCGGCCGGGGCCGACGGCGTCGCCTTCGTCGATCCGGTGAAGACCCTCAAGCAGGTCCGCGCGCGGGGCATGAAGCTGATCGTCATCGATCCCCGCCGCTGCGAGACCGCGCATTTCGCCGACCTGTTCCTGCAGCCGCGCCCCGGCCGTGACGGCGAGCTCATCGCCTCGATCCTGCACGTGATCCTGCGCGAAGGCTGGGAGGACAAGGCGTTCTGCGCGGACTTCGTCGACGGGCTGGAGGATCTCCGCAGCGCGCTCGTCCCCTTCGCGCCCAAGGCCTGCGCCGAGGCCATCGGGGTGGAAGCGGGTCACATCGAGGCCGCGGCCGCCATGTTCGCGCGCGACGCCAGGACGGGCATGGCCGGGGGCGGCACGGGCCCCGACATGGCCCGCCACTCCAATATCGCCGAGCACCTGATCCAGGCGCTGAACGTGGTCTGCGGACGCTTTCCGCGCGAAGGCGAGGCCATGGCCAACCCCGGCGTCCTGCTGCGCGGCCGCTCGGCCAGAGCCGGCGTCAACCTGCCGGCCCAACGGGAATGGGAGAGCGGACCGAAGACGCGCAAGCACGGGCTCGGCCGGCTCAAGGGCACGATGATGTCGGCGGAGATCCCCGACGAGATCCTGCATCCCGGCGAGGATCGCCTGCGGGCGCTGATCTGCATCGGCGGCAATCCCGCCGTCGCCCTGCCGGACCAGGCGAAGGCGGAAGAGGCGCTCGCCGCGCTCGACCTGCTGATCGTGATCGATCCCAGAATGACGGCGACGGCGCGACTGGCGGACTATGTCTTCGCGCCCAAGGTCCAGTTCGAGCGGCCGGACCACACGGGCTTTCTGGAGCGGCTGCATCAGGCGCCCTTCGGTCATGTGACGCCGGCCCTGGTTCCGCCGCCGCCCGGCTCGGACGTGGTGGACGACTGGCTCCCGCTGTGGTCGCTGGCCAGGTCGCTTGGCCTGCAGCTCAAGATCAACGGCCGCGACGTCCCCATGGACGAGGCGCCGACCACCGAGGCCCTGTTCGAAATCCAGACCGCCGGCACGCCGGTGGCCATGGAGGCGGTCGCCGCTCGCCGCGGCGGACAGATCTTCGAGCGCGAGCCGGCGCGCATCCAGCCGCCGCGCAACGCCAACCGCTTCCAGCTGACTCCGCCGGACGTGCTGGAAGAGATAAAAGCTCTGGCGTCGGACCTGCAGCGCCCGCCATCGCCCGCCGATGAGAATGTCTTCCAGCTCACCGTGCGGCGTCACCGCGAGACCAACAACTCCACCGCCGCCGACTTCGACGCCACCTGGGCGCGGATCCCGGGCAACCCGGCCTATCTGCATTCCGACGATGTGGCGCGGCTGGGCCTGCGGGCGGGCGATCTGGTGGAGCTCGTGCGGGAGAAAGCGCGGATCGCCGCGCGGATCGCGGTGGACGACGACGTGCGCCCCGGGATCGTCTCGGTGGGCCACTCCAGGCCGGGCCTCGCCTCGCGGCCGTGGGAAGCCACCAACGCCCTGGTGGACGGGGAAAACGAGGTCCAGGCGATCAATCGCATGCCGATCATGACCGGCATGCAGGTGACCATCGAACGGATGTCGACCGAGCCCGCAGAGTAGGGATCAGGCGACTTCTGCACCCGCCGTCACGGCGTTTTCTTCGGGGAGATCAGGCGACACGCCGTCCATGAAGGTGCGCATGGTGGCGCGCAACAGGTCCTCGTGGTTCATGTCGGAGGCGCCCGCGACCGCGGCCAGCGCCGGGAAGGCGTGAGGGTCGAAGGCCGGGAACACGCCCGTGCTGTCCGGATCGGCGGAGGCGGCCACGAAGGCCGCGCCCATCAGGATGCTGTCCATGCCCTGCAGCAGGCGCAGGATCTGGTGGCGCGGGACGCCCTTCTTCTCGAGCACATTGATGTTGCGCTCATAACTTCCCAGCACCACCGAGCGGGGCGGGAACTGAAAGATCAGAGGCATGGCGTTGCGGTGGCGCACCATCGCGCGCCAGGCCGAAACGGTGAGGTTTTCGAAGACCTCCTTCCAGGGGCCGCGCGGCCACCTCTTCAGGTCATCGGCCTCGACCATGATCAGGCGCGCGACGCCCGCCAGGATTTCTCCCTTGTGCCGGAAGTGGTGGTAGAGCGAGGGGACCTTGACGTTCATCTCCTCGGCCAGTCGCGCCACGCTGAAGGCTTCCAGACCCTCGCGGTCGATGACGGTCAGGGCCGCACGGAACGCTGCGTCGCGCGATATCAGGGGTTGGCTTGGTCTCCCCATCGGGTCGGCGAATCCTCAATGACCATCGCAGCATAGGCCGCAGCGGCAGAGCCTTGATAGAGCCCGCCCCTGGGCTCGGGTCGAGTGGCGGCGGCGCGGGGCCGCCGCCATGGGGCTAAGCTTCGTTGCCGAGGATCATGGAGCTGACGACGGGGGCCGGGGCTCCGCTGGCCATCAGGCTGTGCTTGGCCCCCGCCACGGGGTTGGTGGATTCTCCGCGCAGCTGCTGGGCCGCCTCGATCAGCGTGCCCATCCCATGGATGAAGCCCTGGGCGAGGTTGCCGCCGTGGGTGTTGATCGGCAGCTTGCCGGAGGGCGCGATCATGTTCTCGAAGGTGATGAACTCGCCGGCGTCCTCATAGCCGCAGAAGCCGTGACCGATGATGGCGCCCACGCCCTGGCCGCTGAAGTTTTCGTAGATCTGGGCGACGTCGATGTCCTTGGGCGTCAGGTTCGCGTTCTGGAAGACCCGCGGCGCCACGGTCTCGAAGCCGGCCGAGCCATAGTCGTTGTCGTTCTCCAGAAGGTCGCGGCCCAGCCGCTCGGCGCCCTGGGCGAAGCTGAGCAGATATACCGGCTTCTTCTTCAGGTCGCGGGCGTGCTCGGCGCTGGTCACGATGACGGCCCCGGCCCCGTCGTTCTCGCGCGAGCAGTCGAAGAGGCGGTAGGGCTCCACGATCCAGCGCGAGTTGCGATAGTCTTCAACGCTGAAGCTGTTGCCGTAGGCCACCGCCTCCGGGTTGCGGGCGGCATGGTAGTAGTCCGCCTGCACCAGGGCCTCGACGGCGGACTGGGCGACGCCCTTTGCCTCGATCATCCGGCGGTCGCGCATGGCGCAGATCGAGACCGGGGTGGTGACGCCGGCCAGCAGATAGTGCCAGTTGATGTGGTGGGCCGAAACCGCCGCCGAGAGCCGGCCGCTGTCGCCCTGTACGAGCGCGCGGAAGACCACGACGACGCGGGCCTGGCCGGTCGCGATGGCGGCGGCCGCCTGAGCCACCGCCGCGCAGATGCCGCCGCCGCCGCCGCCCCACACCGCGCTGGACCAGCGCAGCTCCTTCGTGCCGAGGTCGTGCATCATCTTGACCGGCTCGTTGTCGTCGTCGCCGTACGAGCAGAAGCCGTCGATGTCGGAGGGGTCGACGCCCGCGTCCTGGGCCGCGGCCTCGATGGCCTTCAGGAGGGTGTGGCGCTGCGAGCCGGGGGCCGTGCCGCGCTTGTACTGCACGCGGCCGACGCCGGCGATGGCGGTGCGCTTGTAGAACCAGTCAGTCATAGCGAGCGCTCCCTCAAAGACGCCAAACGATGGTCGGCATGGCCTGGCCATGCAGGGTCCGCTCGATGATTTCGCCGGTGACCGGCTTGCCGATGGCGATGTTCGCGTCGTCGCCGGCCAGCGTTCCCATCAGGCGGTGGCCGCCGGCTTCGTCCAGGGAGACCAGGACGCTGATGAAGGGCAGGCCCAACGGCTCCAGACCCGGGAAGTTCTGCCAGGTGCGGGTCCAGCTGAAGAGCGTGCCCTTCTTGGCCGTCTCCACCCACGGCGGGTCCCACCGGCCGCAGTCGCTGCAGCGGTAGACCGCCGGCCATTGCCAGTTCCCGCAGGCCTCGCACTTCTGGATCAGGAGCTTGCCGCTCCGCAGTCCTTCCCAATAGGGCGCGTCGGCGTCCTTGCTCGAAACTCCACCAGCCATCTTTTTAGCATCCTCCCGAGCCCTTGCCGCGCCCGACAATCAAACGGCGTTTTGTCGACATTGATAGCTGAAAAATGCCCCGTAGGCGCCGGCGGCGCCGGCGGCGCCGGGGTAAGGGATCGCTCGTTCCTGCTGTTGTCGCTACCGCTATCCGCACAAAAACCGAGTATTACTAGTTTTGTCAAACGCGTTGTGGCGCCGAGCAGAGGCTCGAGATTGTCACGACTGCACCTTTGTGATCAGCTGGGTTAAGTGACGAGCAGCCCAGGGCGGCCAGGCTGCTTCACCATAAAAACCGAGCGAGAGTAGATTGTAGGCGCAGGCCCGCCGACCGCTCGCGAAAGGCGGAGGAAAGGCAGATGCAGCAAACGATCCCAGATCACGTTCCCTCGGACCGGATCTTCAGTTTCGATCTCTACAAGGACCCGCGCTTCAAGGCCGACCTGCATGTCGGCTTGGCCAGCCTGCGCGACGAGGCGCCGGACCTCTTCTACACCCCGGAGAACGGCGGCCACTGGGTCGCGACGCGCTACGACCTGATCGACGAGGTCGTGAAGGACCACGATCGCTTCTCGGCGTGCGACCAACGCGTGCCGCGGGTGGGCGACGCCATGGTGCTCATCCCCATCAACCTCGATCCGCCTGAGCACACCTACTACCGCACCCTGCTGATGGGTCATTTCGCGCCCGCCGCGATCAAGCGGCTGGAGCCGAGGGTTCAGTATTGGGCGCACCGCCTCGTCGCCGACGTGGCTTCCAAGGGCGCCTGCGACTTCGTCGCCGAGGTCGGCTCGCTCTATCCCGTCTCCATCTTCATGGAGCTCATGGGCCTGCCGATGGAGCGCCTGCGGGAGTATCGCGCCCAGGTCGTGGAGTACTTCGACGACATCACGCCCGACCGTCGCAAGGCGCTGGAGAACCTCATCAGCAGCGAAATGCGCGAGGTGATCGAACAGCGCCGCGTCGAGCCGCGCGACGACCTGATCAGCAAGCTCCTGGTCGCCGAGCACGACGGCCGTCGCATGACCCAGGAAGAGCTGGAGCGCCTGTGCAACCTCCTCTTCCAGGCGGGCATGGACACGGTGGCGAACTTCGCCGCGTTCTTCTTCCGCTACCTCGCCATGCGGCCCGCCCTGCAGCGTCGGATCCGCGAGCATCCGGAAGCGGTCGCCGACGTGGTGGAGGAGGGCTTCCGCATGCTCGGCGTCGTCAACAACGGCCGCCTCGTTCGCGACGACACGACGCTGGGCGGGGTCCAGCTTCGCGCCAACGACATGGTGGTCTGCATGTTGTCGATGGGCGGCATCGATGATCGGCGCAATCCCAACCCCGGCGCGTTCGAGATCGAGCGTCCCGGGCGCGAACACATGCTGTTCTCCAAGGGCGTCCACCTGTGCATCGGCCACACCCTGGCCCGCGCCGAGATGCGCGCCCTGGTGGCCGAATGGTTCGCCGCCATCCCGGAATTCCGCCTGGCCGACGGCTACGTTCCCGAATTCCGCGCCGGGAACGTCATGGGCCTGTCCTACCTGCCGCTGGAGTGGACGCCGAAGTAGGGCGTCGCGGCGCAGCAACCCCCGCTCCCCCCGGCGAAGGCCGGGGTCCATGCGGCGGCTGGCTGTTTCGCTGAGCGTCAGCTTGGATCCCGACGTTCGTCGCGATGAGCGGTGTTGGTGGCCTTACTGGAACCCGACAACCGCATGCGGGAGGTAGTCGGCCTCCAGCCTTGCGCGGTCCTCGGACGAGAGGGTGACATCCAAGGCGGCCAGCGCGTCCTGCAGGTGCTCCAGCTTGGTCGCGCCGATGATCGGGGCGGTGACGGCGGGGGAATCCAGCACCCAGGCCAGCGCCACCTGAGCGCGGGAGACGCCGCGTTCCGTCGCAAGCGCCGCCGTCGCCGCGGCGACCTTGCGGTCGGCCTCGCCGGTCTTCTCGTAGAGGCTGCGGCCGAAGTAGTCGGTCTTTGAGCGCTCGGTCGCGACGCCCCAGTCGCGGGTGAGGCGGCCGCGCGCCAGCGGGCTCCAGGGGATCACGCCCACGCCCTCGTCCATGCAGAGCGGCAGCATTTCGCGCTCCTCCTCGCGGTAGAGGAGGTTGAGCAGGTTCTGCATGGAGACGAAGCGCGACCAGCCGTGGCGCGCCTGCAGGTGCAACGACTTGGCGAACTGCCAGGCGTGCATGGACGAAGCGCCGAGGTAGCGGACCTTGCCGGCCTTCACCAGGTCGTGCAGCGCCTCCAGCGTCTCCTCGATCGGCGTCCCGTAGTCCCAGCGGTGGATCTGGTAGAGGTCGATATAGTCGGTCCCCAGGCGCCGCAGGCTGTCGTCGACGGCGGTGAAGATCGCCTTGCGGGAAAGGCCGCCCGCATTGGGCGCGTCGCGCCAGGGCGCATGGCACTTGGTGGCGATGACGACCTCGTCGCGCCGGGCGAATTCCTTGAGCGCGCGCCCGGTGATATCCTCCGAGGCGCCGTCGGAATAGACGTTGGCCGTGTCGAAGAAGTTGATCCCGGCCTCGATGGCGGCCTTGAGGATCGGCCGGCTCTTCTCCTCGTCCAGCGACCAGGGGTGAACGCCGCGCTCGGGATCGCCGAAGCTCATGCAACCCAGGCAAAGGCGCGAGACCTTCAGGCCGGTGTTTCCCAGATTCACGTAGTTCATGAACGCCTCGCGGGTGTTGAAAGGATGACTATCCGCCAGACTAGAGCGCGTCAGGCGAAAGTGGATGCCGGTTTCGCCGCCCGCGCGCTCTACACTTTTGAAGATAGACCCTTCTTGTCCGGTTCAGGTGTCACCTGAACCGGGAAGGATCTAGGCCAGGATCGGCGCGACGATGAAGCGACGGATGAAGTAGCGCAGGCGCGGGTCGCCGACCTGCTTCAGCTCGACCTTGGCGTGGAGCACCGACTGGGCCAGGTGAAGCCAGGCGGCGGCGTCCTCGACCGACAGCCCAGGCGCCAGGGCTGCGCGGGCGGTCTCGGTCTCCAAAAGCGGGGCCCATAACAGCTCGCCGACCGTCCGCTTGAGGTCGGCCGCAACCTCGCCGCGCGTGCGGTCGGACGTCTCCATGAGCGTGGTCAGATGAACGTTCTCGTCGGAGATCCGCGCCAGCCTCAGGAACCACTCGGTCAGGGCCTCGTCGAAGCGGGCGCAACCGGCCAGTTCATCCGTGATGCGCCGGCGAACCTGGACCGCCTCGCGGATGGTCACCTTCTCGACGATCTCGTCGCGGGTCTTGAAGTAGCGGTAGACGGTGCGGCTGGAGAGACCGGCCAGTTCGGCGATCCTGGCGACGGTGGTCGCGCGCACGCCCTCCTTGGCGAAGCATTCGGCGGCCCGCTGCAGGATCGCCTCCTCCGCAGGGCTCGTCCGCAGGGGCTCGGCATCCTGCGCGGAAAGCACGATGCGGGCGGGGGTAGGCTTCCCCATCTTTGGCGCGGGGAGAGCGTCGATCCTGCGCCCGGCCGTCTCGTGGCGCGCCAGCAGCGGCTCGGCCAGGAAGCGGCCGGCGAAGGCCTTGAGCGCCGGCCGCCGCGCGCCCGGCCGGGCGTTCTTGATGTAGAGGACCGCCAGGGAGAAGGTCAGCCAGGAGACCACCTGGTCGTGGTCGAGGTCGGTCGCCAGGTCCCCCTTCCTGAGGATGGCGTCGAGCAGTTGGCGCCAGCTCTGCTTCTGCATGGCGTGCATCTCGCTGTCGGGGTCGTAGGACAGCGACGGCGGGCTGATGGACTGCGAGATCTCGCGCAGGAAGTGCTTGCGGTCGGCCAGGGTCGCAGCCGTGACCAGGCATTCGGCCAGCGCCTCGCCGACGCTATCCGTGCGCCGGATGGCGTGGATGATCTCCTGGTTGGCCTTGAGATATTCGAGCGCGGCGATCTCGGAGACGATCTCGTCCTTGTTCGAGAAGTACTTGTAGACGGTCCGCCGAGTGAGGCCCGCCGCCGAGGTGATGTCGGTGATCGTCGTCTTCTGGATGCCGAACCGTTCAAAGCATTCGTAGGTCGCCTCGATGATGCGATCGCGCGTGGGCGCGCGCAGGCGCTTGGCTGGCGTCGCGGGCGGGGCGGACATCTATCGAGGCCGATGGGGAGGCGTGCGCATCAGCCGGGGCGCGCTTCGCCCTTCAACCTCGCCGAGAAGGCCGAGCCATAGCGCTCGCCCGCGACCGCGTGGCCGAGGTCCAGCGCTGCGATGGCGTCCAGGTCCTCATCGGTCAGCTCGACGTCGGCGGCGGCGATGTTGGACTCCAGATAGCTGCGCCGCTTGGTGCCGGGGATGGGGACGACGTCGTCGCCCTGGGCCAGCACCCAGGCCAGGGCCAGCTGCGAGACGGTGATCCCCTTCTCGGCGGCGATCACCTCCAGCTTGGCCAGCAGGGCCCGGTTGCGCGCGAAGTTGTCGCCCTGGAACCGCGGATTGGACTTGCGGAAGTCGTTGTCCGCCAGGGTGTCGGCATCCGTCACGGCGCCGGCCAGGAAGCCCCGGCCCAGCGGAGAATAGGGCATCAGGCCGATGCCCAGCTCGCGGCAGGTATCCAGCACCTCGCCCTCGGGATCGCGCGTCCACAGCGAATATTCGCTCTGCAGGGCGGTGATCGGATGGACTGCATGCGCACGGCGGATCTGGTCGGCGTTGGCCTCCGAGAGCCCGATGTAGCGGGCCTTGCCGGCGCGCACGATCTCGGCGAAGGCGCCGATGCTGTCCTCCACCGGCACCTTCGGGTCGACGCGGTGCAGAAAGTAGATGTCCACGTGATCCATGCCCAGCCGCTTGAGGCTCGCGTCGATGGACTCCCGGATGTGCTCAGGCCGGCCGTTGGGCGTCGGGACCAGCGGGGCGTCGGCGCTGCGGGTCAGGCCGCACTTGGTGGAGAGAAAGATCCGGTCGCGGCGGCTCCTCAGGACCTCGCCCACGAAGGTCTCGTTCTGCCCCAGGCCATAGACGTTGGCGGTGTCGAACAAGGTCACCCCGAGCTCGACGGCGCGGTTCAGCGTCGCCACGGATTCGGTGTCGTCGACAGCCCCGTAGACCGGGGTCATGGTCATGCAGCCCAGGCCAAGCGCGGAGACGGAAGGGCCATTTCGGCCAAGCTTGCGTTGCTTCATGATCTTCAAGACCCTCGCGATTGAGCGACGTCATCTAAGCCCGACGACCGCAAGTGCGCGAGTCTCCTGTCTTGATTTTTGGCGTCACCCCTCTACGATGTCATAAAACAACCGTTGTTGTATACCTGTGAAGCGACGGACAAGGGAGGCGGCTCGGGATGCCCAAGTACGATCTCGTCATCCGCAACGGCCTGGTCGTGGACGGAAGCGGCGGCAAGCCCTTCCATGCCGACGTGGGATTGAGCGACGGCCGCATCGTCGAGGTCGGGCCCAAGATCGCGGCCGCCGAGGCGCGGGAAACTCTGGACGCCGACGGCCACGCGGTGACGCCGGGGTTCATCGACCCGCACACCCATTTCGACGGCCAGGCCACCTGGGACGACGCGCTCGATCCCTCGTTCAGCCACGGCGTGACGACGGTGGTGATGGGCAACTGCGGCGTCGGCTTCGCGCCCGTGCGGCCCAATGGCCACCCGGACCTGATCAACATCATGGAGGGGGTGGAGGACATCCCCGGCACGGCGCTCTACGAGGCCATGCCCTGGGGCGCGTGGGAGACCTATCCGGAATATCTCGCCCATCTGCGCTCGCGGAAGTACGCCATCGACGTGGGCTCGCACCTCGCGCACGGAGCCCTTCGCGCCTACGTGCTGGGCACCGAGGAGGTCTACAAGAAACAGGCCTCGCCCGAGCAGGTCGAGCGCATGGGCGCCCTGGTCAAGGAGGCTATGGCGGCGGGGGCCATGGGGCTCTCGACCAACCGGATCTTCGGCCACCGCTCGCTCACCGGCGACCAGGTGCCGGGCACCTTCGCCTCTGAGGAGGAGCTGACCGTCCTGATGAGCGCCATGGGCGCGTCGGGCGCAGGGGTCCTGCAGCTCATTCCGGGCGGCTGCATGGGCGGGTCCGACGGCCATCCGGCGGACGCTCAGAGCCATGACGAGGAAGTGGCCATGATGGGCCGGCTTTCCCGATCCTCGGCGCGGCCGATCACCTTCACCCTGTTCCAGACCCCCGACGCCCCCGGCTATTGGCGCGAGGCGGTGGCCAAGACGGACGCCGAGAACGCCGCCGGCGCTCAGCTCTTTCCGCAGATTTCCGGGCGCCCGCCGGGGCTGCTGATCAGCCTGAGCGGCTATCACCCGATGCTGCGGCGCGAGACCTTCCTCGAGCTCCGGCGCCTGCCGCTGGAGGCGCGGGTGGCCGAGATGCGCAAGCCCGAGGTGAAGGCCAAGATCCTCTCGGACCGGGACATTCCAGACGAGAACCCCGGCTCCATGGAGAACTTCATCTGCAGCCTGGCGCAGTCGGCGATCGGCGGCTTCTACTCGCTCGGCGCCGACGTGAACTACGAGCCCGACCCCAGCGAGACGGTGGCGGCGCGGGCGAAGGCGAAGGGCCAGTCCGAGCAGTCGGTCCTGTACGACCTGATGCTCGAGCACGGCGGCCTGAACATGCTGGCGACCTCGATCGTGAACTTCGCCGACCGCAACCTCGACGCCACGCGCGAGATGCTGATGCACCCGTCCACGGTCAGCGGGCTCAGCGATGCGGGCGCCCATGTGAAGTTCATCTGCGACGCCTCGATCCCGACCTTCGTGCTCAGCTACATGGTCCGCGACCGCACCAAGGGCGGGCGGGTTCCGCTGGAGACGGCGGTCCGAAAGCTGAGCGCGGCCAACGCCGACCTCTACGGCATGCACGACCGTGGGCGCATCGCGGCGGGTCGGCGCGCCGACATCAACGTCATCGACCTGGAGCGCATCCGCCTGGGCCTGCCGGCCATGCACTACGACCTGCCGAACGGCTCGTCGCGCATCCTGCAGCCGGCTCACGGCTATCGCGCCACCTTCGTGAACGGCGTGATGACGCGGGCGAACGACGAAGACACCGGCGCGCGGCCAGGCCGGCTGGTCGAGAACGCCGCCGCGGCGTCGCGCCGCTGAGGACCCTGTGATGAGGCGACTGTCCGACCTCGCGAGCCTGCCGCCGGACGAGCACGCGGCGTTCCTGGCGGAGCTGGGGCGTGCGGTGGAGGCTGCGCACATTCCGGCGCTGATGGCGGCGCTCGTCCACCTGACGGGCGACGTCTCGCCGGTGGAGCAGGCGCCGCAGCCGGTCTATGGCCTGTTCACCGAAGACCAGGGCAACCTGCCGGCGGACCTGCAGGCGAAGGTGCGGCGATCGGCGGTCGCGGCGGTGGCGAATCTGCTGAAGAGCGGCAAGGCGCCGCCGCAGCCAAGCGACGCGGCGATCCACAAGATGATGCGCTTCGTGGTCGGGGCCGAGCTTCCGGAGCGCTACATGCCGCTCCTGGCCGAGCAGCTCGCTATGGACGCCGCCGATCCCATGCGCCCGGACTGGAGCACGCCTCGCCTGCGCGCCGCGGCCAAGGGCCTGCACGTCGTGATCATCGGCGCGGGCATGTCCGGGCTGCTCATGGGCCTGCGCCTCAAGCAGGCCGGAATCGGCTTTCGCATCATCGAGAAGGGCGACGGCGTCGGCGGGGTGTGGCGCGACAACGTCTATCCCGGCTGCCGGGTGGATACGCCCAGCCATCTGTATTCCTATTCCTTCGAGCAGAACCACGCCTGGCCGGCCTATTATTCGACCCAGGACGTCCTGCTGAACTACTTCGAACGGATCGCCGACGACCACGGCCTGAGGGCGCATATCGAGACCGGGACCGAGGTTACGGCCGCGGTCTTCGACGAGGAGACGGCGCGCTGGAGCCTCAGCTTGCGCGGCCGGGACGGCGAGGTGAGCCGCATAGAGGCCGACCATGTGGTCGCCGCCGTGGGCCAGCTGAACCAGCCGCGCTATCCGCAGATCGCCGGCCTCGGCGACTTCGACGGGCCCGCGTTCCATTCCGCGCGCTGGGACCGCGACGTCGCGCTGGACGGCAAGCGGGTGGGCGTGATCGGGACCGGGGCCAGCGCCTTCCAGTTCGTGCCTGAAATCGCGGACAAGGTGGACAAGCTGGTCCTCTTCCAGCGCTCGCCGCCCTGGCTTTCGCCCACGCCGGACTATCACGACACCGTGCCGGGCGGCGACCGCTGGCTGTTCGAGAACCTGCCCTTCTACGAGAAATGGTACCGCTTCCGGCAGTTCTGGAAGATGAGCGAGGGCAAGTTCGACGGGGTGATCGCCGACCCCGCCTGGCAGGGCCCGCCCTCGGCCATCGGCGAAGCGAGCGAGTTTTTGCGCAAGCTGTTCACGGACGCCACCGCCGCCCAGTGCGAGGGCGCCGACGGCCTCCTCGACCTGGTGATCCCCGACTATCCGGTCGGCGGCAAGCGGGCCCTGCGCGACAACGGGGTTTGGATTCGCACCCTGCGCCGGCCCAACGTCGAGATCGTCGCCGAACCGATCGAGGCGATCACCGAACGGGGCCTTCGCACCAAGGACGGGCGCGAGCACGCCGTGGACGTCCTGATCTACGGGACGGGCTTCCACGCCTCGGACTTCCTGCGCAACATCGAGGTCAGGGGGCGCGGCGGGGTGGAGCTGCATGACGTCTGGGACGGCGACGCGCGCGCCTTCCTAGGTGTAACGGTGCCCGATTTCCCGAACTTTTTCATGCTCTACGGGCCGAATACCAATGTCGTCGTGAACGGCTCGATCATCTTCATGACCGAGTGCGCGGTGAACCACGTGATGGCCTGTCTGAAGCTGGCGGCCGAGCACGGTTCCGGCGCCATCGAGGTGCGGCCGGAGGTCTACGGCGCCTACAACCGCGAGGTCGACGAGGCCAACGCCCAGCGCGCCTGGGGCGTCCCCCAATCCCAGAGCTGGTACAAGAACGCCAAGGGCCGGGTCTCGCAGAACTGGCCGCACCGGCTGATCGAGTACTGGTCGGCCACCCGAAGTCCCTCGACCGAAGAGTTCATCCTGGGCGAGGCGGACGGGGCGCTCCGCACCGGTCGGGCGGTGAGCTGAGGCCATGCCGGAGCCGATCGTCGCGGACTACATCATCGTGGGCGCCGGCAGCGCGGGCTGCGTGCTGGCCAACCGGCTGAGCGCCGACCCGCGGGTCAAGGTGCTGCTGGTCGAGGCCGGCAGCGACGACCGTCCCACGCACAAGCCTTCCAAGCTGATCTCCAACCTCTGGATCCATGTGCCGGTCGGTCTCTCGCAGTGCATGCGCAACCCCGACGTCAACTGGCTGTTCCAGGCGCAGTCGGGCGGCCGCACCATCCTTTGGCCGCGCGGCAAGGCCCTGGGCGGCTCGTCCTCGATCAACGGCCTCCTCTATGTGCGTGGCCAGCCGCAGGATTTCGACCTGTGGCGCCAGCTGGGCTGCGAGGGCTGGGCCTGGGACGACGTGGAGCCCTTCTTCCGAGGCGCGGAACACTACGAGCGCGAGGGCTGTGCGGACTGGCACGGCAAGGGCGGGCCGCTGCATGTCTCCGACACCCGCGGCGATCATCGCGTCTCGCGCGCCGTGCTGGAGGCCTGCATCCAGGCGGGCATCCCCGAGACGGCCGACTACAACGGCCCGGACCAGGAAGGCGCGGGCTGGTTCCAGCTGACGGTGAAGGGCGGGCGGCGGATGTCGGCGGCGGTGGCCTATCTGCATCCGGCGATGAAACGGCCGAACCTGCAGGTGCTGACCGACACCTTGGCCACGCGGGTGATGCTGGAAGGCCGAAGGGCCGTCGGCGCCCTGCTTCTACGCGACGGCGTCCCCATCGAGGCCCGCGCCAGGGCCGAGGTGATCCTGGCGGGCGGGGCGGTGAACTCGCCGCAGCTTCTGGAGCTCTCAGGCATCGGGGCCGGCGAGGCGCTGTCTCGGGCGGACATCCCGGTCGAGGTCGAGCTGCCGGGCGTCGGCGAGAACCTGCAGGACCACTACTGCCTGCCTATGCGCTATCGCCTGAAGAAGGGCGTGCGCAGCGTGAACGAGCTGACGCGGGGCCCCGCCCTGGTGCAGGCGGCGCTGCAGTACGCCTTCACGGGGACCGGCCTTCTCGCGCTATCGGCCGCGCATCTCACGGCCTTCTGCCGCTCCCGGCCCGAGGTCGCGACCCCGGACATCCAGTTTCATGTGCTGCCGGCCACCACCGACCTGGAGTATGCCGCTCGCTCCGGCAAACTGCGGCTGGAGGACGAGCCCGGCCTGACGCTCGCGCCCTGTCAGCTTCGCCCGGAGAGCCGGGGGTCGATCCATGTGGAAAGCGCCGATCCAAGGCGCCAGCCGCGAATCCTCGCCAATTACCTCGACGACCCGGCCGACCAGGCGGTCGCCGTCGCCGGTCTGCGTTGGGGACGGCGGATCGCGGAACAGCCGGCGCTCGCCCGCCTGATCGACCACGAGATGGCGCCGCTCGCCGACGCGCGCGACGACGCCGGCCTGCTGGAGTTCGCGCGGGCGAACGGCACGACGATCTACCACCCGGTCGGGACCTGTCAGATGGGCCACGGGCCGTTTGCCGTGGTGGACCCGCAGCTTCGCGTGCATGGCGTCGAGGGCCTGAGGGTGGTCGACGCCTCGATCATGCCGCGGCTGGTCTCGGCCAACACCAACGCCGCCGCCATCATGATCGGCGAGAAGGGCGCGGACCTGATCCGCGGGTCAGCGCATTCCCTCACCTAACCTCTCCCGCACGCGGGAGAGGAACAGGCGGCGCTGACCTTTTCTCCTCTCCCGCGTGCGGGAGAGGTCGGGTGAGGGCGCGTCTAGCCCGCCGCACGTCGGATGTGCACCGGAACCGACTTGTACGCCGGAGTGCCGCTGCGTTTGTCGTGGTCGTCCAGCCGGATCAGGACGTTGGTCTCGGGATAGTAGGCCGCCACGCAGCCTGGGGGGATGTCGCGCGCCACCGCCGTGAAGCCGCGCACGATGCGCCGGTCGCCCTCGTCGAACGCCGCGGCTATGTCCACCTTGTCGCCGCTCGCCAGGCCCTTGGCGGCGAGGTCCTGCGGATTGACGAAGATGACGTCGCGGCGGCCGAACACCCCGCGGTAGCGGTCGTTCTGGCCGTAGATGGTGGTGTTGTACTGGTCGTGGCTGCGCACGGTGGTCAGCAGCAGCACCTCAGGGTCGCCCCGGGTCGCATCCTCGCTCGTTGCGCTGAAGGGAAGGAAGTTCGCCTTGCCGCTGGCGGTCTTCCAGACGCGGTCGGCCGGCGCTACCGGCAGGTGGAAGCCGCCGGGGACGCGGATGCGGGCGTTGTAGTCGCCGAACTGTTCCGGCATGACGCCTTCGATCAGGTCGCGGATGAGGTCGTAGTCAGCGGTGAGCGCGCGCCAATCGACCGGATCTTGCGCCCCGAACGCCGCTTCGCCGAGCCCCGCGACGATGGCGACTTCCGACTTGAGGTGCGGCGAAGCCGGCGGGTTCAGGCCGCGGGAGGCGTGGACCATGGACATGGAGTCCTCCACCGTCACCGCCTGGCGGCCCAGCGCCTGTTCGTCCATCTCGGTGCGCCCGAGGCAGGGGAGCAGCAGGCTCTCGCGACCCGGCAGCAGGTGGGTGCGGTTGAGCTTGGTGGCCACGTGGACGGTGAGGTCGACCTTGGGAAGCGCCGCGAAGGTGCGCACCGGATCGGGCGCGGCCACCGCGAAGTTCCCGCCCAGGCCGATGAACACCCTGACCTCGCCGCGCTCCATCGCCCCGATCGCCTCGACCACCGTGTGGCCATGGCCGCGCGGCGACGTGAACGGAAAGACCCGGTCCATGCCGGCCAGCAGGCCCTCGGACGGCTTCTCCCAGACGCCTACGGTGCGCGCGCCCTGGACGTTCGAATGGCCGCGCAAGGGACAGATCCCCGCGCCTGGCCGGCCGATGTTTCCGCGCAGCAGCAACAGGTTCACCAGCTGCTGCACCGTGGAGGATGAGTTGCGGTGCTGGGTCAGCCCCATGCCGTAGCAGAGGATGGTGGATTTGGCCGTCGCGTAGGCCCGCGCCGCTTCCTCGATCTGGTCGCGCGCGAGACCCGAGTCCGCCTCGATCTCGGCCCAGGATCGTTCCTCGAGCTGGGCGGCCAGGTCTTCGAAGCCCGTGGTGTGCTCGGCGATGAAGGCGTGGTCCAGGATTTCGGGCTGACCCGCCGTGCGGGCCTCGGCGTCCCAGGCAGCGAGCGCCTTCATCATGCCCTGCACCACGGCGAAGTCGCCGGCCAGGGTGAGCTGGTAGTAGCGCGAGGCGATAGGCGTGGCGCTGAGCGTCGCCATCTCGATCGGATCCTGGGGCGAGGCGAAGCGCTCCAGGGCGCGCTCGCGCAGCGGGTTGAACACCAGGATCTGCGCCCCGCGGCGCGAGGCGTCGCGAAGCGTGCTCATCATTCGCGGGTGGTTGGTGCCGGGGTTGTGGCCGAAGCTCAGGATCAGGTCGGCGTGGTCGAAGTCCTCCAGGGTGACCGAGCCTTTTCCCACGCCGATGGAGTCCGGCAGGCCCACGCTGGTGGGCTCGTGGCACATGTTCGAGCAGTCGGGGAAGTTGTTGGTCCCCAGCCTGCGCCCCAGCGTCTGGTAGAGGAAGGCCGCCTCGTTGGAGGCGCGCCCGGAGGCGTAGAACTCCGCCTGATCGGGGTGATCGAGGCCGCGCAAGGCCGCGCCGACGCGGGCGAAGGCGTCCTCCCAGGCGATGGGCCGGTAGCGATCGGAGGCCGGATCGTAGGCGAGGGGCTCGGTGAGCCGGCCCGCGTCTTCCAGCTGGTGGTCGCTCCAGCCGCGCAATTCGGCGATGGAGTGCTGTGCGAACAGCTCGGGCGTCGCGCGCTTGCTGGTCGCTTCCCAGGCCACGGCCTTCGCGCCGTTCTCGCAGAACTCGAAGGAGGAGCTGTGCTTGGGGTCCGGCCAGGCGCAGCCGGGGCAGTCGAAGCCGTCCGGCTGATTGGCGTGCAGCAGGCTGCGGCCGCCCTCGATCACCGTCTTCTGGTCGTGCAGGGCGACGCCCACCGCCTTGAGCGCGCCCCAGCCGCCCGCCGGCGCGCCATAGGGCGCGACGCCCGGGATCTTCTCGTCAGACATGGCTGGCCCTCGACTGCATCGCCGGCAAGACTAGGGTCTAACCTCGGTCGGCGCCTTGAGTTTTTAACATACGTCATGGCCGCGCTTGTCGCGGCTACCCATGCTCTCCGCTTGCGAGACTTCGCGACGGCGGCTCGGCAAGCTTGTCGGCGCCATCCGGTGTTCTTGGGTCGCCGGGACGAGCCCGGCGATGACGAATGCAGGGATGAAATCCAGGCTTCACGTCGCCTGGGCTTAGCCCGCCGGCGCCACGTTCACCGGGATGCCAGAAAAGCGCGGCATGTAGTTGATGGTCTCCACGTCGTGGTCCAGCGAGACCAGGCGGCCGGTGAAGCCGCCCGCTTCGCCGAGCGGATCGAGGGAAGGATCGAGGCTTCCCCATTGATGGGACATGGAGATCACGCCGGGCCGTAGATTCGGGTCCTCTTGAGCCCGGCCCACGATCCGCCCGTGCTCGGAGGCGATGAAGATCGGATCACCGTTGTGGAGCCCCTCGCGGCTCATGTCGGCGGGGTTCATGAAGGCCGGATTGAGCGGCCAGCGACGCCTGGTTTCGGACGCGTCGCGGAAGGCGCTGTTCATGGTCTCGATCATTCGCCGCGAGGCCAGCCGGTAGCGGAAGGCGCTGTCCGGCGTCTCGGCCCTGGCGGCGCGCAACTCTTCGGCCACGTCCGGTGGGCAGACGTCCAGGCGGGCGCCGTCGTCCTCCTGGGCCTTCTCGATCACCAGGGGCTCGACGTCGAAGCGCACGCCTTCGGGATGGCGCGCCATCTCCTCGAAGGAGACGCTTCCCTGGTCGCACAGCCAGCGCATCAAAGCTTCGCCGGTGGGCTTTTCCTGCATGTCCAGTTCGAGCTGCGTCGAATCCGTCGGCCCGGCGCCCCACTTGTATTCGGCGAGCGTCAGCTTGCGGCCCATGCGGCGGGCGATCTCCCAGAACACCTCCCACTCGTCGAGCACGCCGGGCGGCGCCTCCACGAGGGGCGTGGCGATCTGGGCGAAAGGATGCAGGAAGAAGCCGTCGAAGAAGTGCGTGGCGTCGTAGCGCTCATACGGGAGCTTCACGGGGACGGCGTAGTGGGAGAGGTGCGCCGTCTGGCTCATCCGCGGATCGAGGGTCACCAGCAGATCGAGTTTATCCAGTGCGGCCAGGGTCTTCTCGGGGTGGCCCAGCGCCGTGGCGATATTGCCGCCCACGACAAAGAGCGCCCGAATGCCGCCGTCCAGGATCTCGTTGGGCAGGCGGGAGGTGGGATATTCGCCGCTGACGACGCCGCTGTCTTCGGTCCAGAGGTTGGGGCCTTGCTCCCAGCTCCGGTGCGGCGGACGCACGCCCTCCACGCAGCGCGTGCGGCGCGAGAAGGAGCCGACATTGCGGATCTGGTCGCCAGGCCGGCGATAGGCGCCGCAGATCGCGTTCAGGCACTCCGCCATGTGTTCGGACAGATTGGAGCGCGGCGACATGTCCGGGCCGGTGCCCGTGGAGGCGCTGCGGCAGGAGGCCGTGGCGAAGAGGCGCGCCGCCTCGATGAGTTGGTCGACCGGCACGCCGGCTCGCGCCGCGGCGTACTCCGGGGTGAAGTCGGCGACCGCCTGCTTGAGCGTGTCCAGAGAGGTGACGAACCGCTCGCAGAAGGCCTTGTCCTCCCAGCCGTTCGCCAGGATCGCGTGGATCATGCCGGCCAGCAGGGTGACGTCCTCGCCCGGAATGAGCTGGAGGTGGATGTCGGCCTGGCGGGCGAACTCCGTGCGGCGAGGGTCGATGACGATGAATTTCTGGCCCTGCTTGCGGTACTGGCGCACCCAGTGCATCGGATTGTTGGACGGGAAGGGCTTGGTGGGCAGTCCCGCGTGGGACACCGCCGGGTTCGAGCCCACCACCAGGGTCACTTCGGTCTCGTAGATGACAGGCTTGCCGGTGCTGAAGGCGCCCATGCGCCCGGCGGTGACCCACTTGGCCGACTGGTCGATGGTGCTGCTCGAATAGAGATAGGGCGAGCCGATGGTGTTGAGCAGGAACGAGCGCAGCGCCATGACGCCGAGCGTATTCATCTTCGCGCCCGTGCCGAAGTAGAGGGCGACGGAGCGCGGGCCGTATCGCTCGAGGATGTCCGTCAGCCTGGCGGCGATCTCGTCGAAGGCCTGGCCGTTCTCGACCGGCGCATGGTCGCCCGCGGGCCGGCGCTTCATGGCCGTGAGCAGCCGGTCCTCGCCGTTATGCCACTCACCCGACATCGCACCCTTGATGCACATGTAGCCCTGGGTCATCGGGTGGTCGCGGTCGCCCCTGACGGAGAGGACTTCGCGGCCTTGCGTCTCCACCACCAGGCCGCAGGCGGCGGTGCAGTTGCGGCAATAGGTGCGGTGCGATTGCGGCATGAGCAATTCCTGCACGCCGTCTGTGCGGCGCTTCAACTCCCTCCGCCCGGCGGCGGCCCAAAAGCCTATGATCCGCTGCGAACGCTATGACAAGGGGACTCAGCTTGTCACCGTGTCTTTAGCCGTGTAAGTGCACAAAGGTCGAGGAATGTGACAGCGATTCCAGCCTCGAACAAATGTTTTGGGGATCAACGCGGCGCGGCTTGGATCGGCGCGCCGTGAAGAACTGGGGAGGGATCCATGAACCTGCGTCTGTTGTCTTCGGCCTGCGTGCTCGCAATAACCGCCGTGTGCGGCCCGGCCTTCGCTCAAACCCCGTCTTCGGGGGAGGCGGTGACCGTCGAAGACCTCGTGGTCACGGCCCAGAGGCGCGAGGAAAACCTGCAGGACGTGCCCATCGCGGTCAGCGCGATCACCGGCGAGACCCTGGAAAAGGCCAAGATCGAAAGCGCCTACGACGTGGTGAAGGCCGCGCCGGCGCTGACGGTGAACCGCTCGGTGGGCTACGCCATTCCCTTCCTGCGCGGCATCGGCTCGCCCAACATCTCGCTGGGCGACGAGCCCAGCGTCGCCAGCTATGTGGACGGCTTCTACCAGGGGCCTGCGCTCTCCGCGGTTCTGCCGTTCAACAACATCGAGCGGGTGGAAGTGCTGAAGGGCCCGCAGGGCACGCTCTATGGGCGCAACGCCACGGGCGGCCTGATCAACATCATCACCAAGAACCCGAGCGAGTCCTTCTTCGCCAAGGGCACGGTCGGCTACGGCAACTATGACACCATCCAGGCCGACGCCTATGTGACGGGGCCGATCGCCGACAACGTCCGGGCCGACCTTGCTGTCCGATACAAGGACCAGGGCAAGGGCTTCGTGCGCAACCTCTGGACCGGCAACCGGATCGGCGAAGAGGACCTCTTCGCCATCCGCGGCAAGGTGGTGATGGACCTGACGGACGACGTCAGCCTGACGGTGACGGGCGAGTATTCCGACCTCGACAACACCATCGCCAGCGCCCAGCCGGTGCTGACCGGCAGCAAGCCGATCGCGGCCCTGGTGGGCGGGCTCTATTCGACCAACCCGCGCGAGACCTACAACACCATCGATCCGATCTTCAACGTGAAGGCTTACGGCGCCACCGCGACCCTGCGGGCGGACCTGGGCTCGGTGAACTTCGTCTCCATGAGCCAGTATCGGCGCTATACGAGCTCGAACCAGATCGACGCCGACGCGACCTCGGCCGACGGCGTGGCCTTCATCGACCGTCCCGACCACACGCCGGTGCGGTTCAACCTGCCGACCTTCAGCTTCAACTCCGATACGGCGATGCCGTACTTCTGGACCCAGGAATTCCAGCTGCTGTCCGACACGGACGGCCCCTTGAGCTGGATCGCCGGCCTGTTCGGCCAGTCCAGCCGCGAAGGCTATGGCTCGCTGGATTCACGCCTGTCGGTGACCGCGCCGGCGGTGTCGCACATCTTCACCAAGTCGGACACCAAAGCCGTGGCCGCCTTCGCCCAGGGCACCTACGCCTTCGACAGCGGCCTGTCCCTAACCGCCGGCGGCCGCTACAGCTGGGAAAAGAAGTCCATCGTCGGGCGCAGCGAGAACGCCGCCAACGTGGTCACGGCGCGGACGGATAAGGAAAAGACCTTCAAGGCCTTCACCTACCGCCTGTCGGCGGACTACCGGGTCAATCCGGAGCTCCTAGTCTATGCGTCGGCCAGCAAGGGCTTCAAGAGCGGCGTCTACATCGGGGGTTCGATCAACGCGAGCCCGCCGGTGAACCCGGAAAAGCTCTACGCCTATGAAGTCGGCTTCAAGTCCGACCCGTCCAACAAGCTGCGGATCAACGGCACGGCCTACTACTACAATTACAAGGACGTGCAGTTCTACGCGAAGGACCCGATCACCGAGCTTTCCACCCTGCAGAACGCCGGTTCGGCGGAGCTCTATGGGGTCGAGGGCGAGCTGGTCGCCCGGCCGATCGAAGGCCTGACCATCCGCGCCGCCGCGGCCTGGGAGCACGCCAAGTACAAGGACTTCATCGACGCCCAGGTGTTCAGGGAAGACGACCAGGGCGCGCTCGCCAACCGGGGCGGCCGCGTCGTCTATTTCGTGAAGGCCGACGGCGCCCAGATGGTCCGCACGCCGAAGTTCACCGGCAACGTCAGCGCCGTCTACGACATGCCCATGGCCAACGGCGCGGAGCTGAGCTTCGGGGCCAACGCCTACTACAACGGCGGCTATCCCTTCGATCCCGCCGGCGGCGTTAACCAGAAGAAATACGCCGTGGTGGACGGCTCGGTCACCTGGAAGGCGCCGGGCGGCAACTGGAGCGCTGCGGTGTGGGGCAAGAACCTGTTCAACGAGCTCTTCATCGAAAGCGTCACCGACGGGGCGCGCAACCTGCGGATCGGTTACTCGATCCCGCGGACCTTCGGCGTGACCTTCACGGTTCAGACGCGATAGGCGTAAGCGCGGGGCGTCTGCTCATGGGCGCCCCGCCGTTTCACAAAGTGACGTGACGAACCGAGCCGTCGGGAGCAGAATGCAACAAACGGCGAAAAAAGTGTCATCAGGCAGGTGACAAGACCACTAGATCTGTCATCATGTCGCCTAGTCTCGTGGCCGCCGGATGGCATGACGTCGCCGGAACGTTTTTGGCGCGGCGCTTGGTGAGGAGAGAAACGTGGCGAGCGATCCTATTCACGCACCCCTGGTGATCCGGGGTGAAGTCATCGAGGGCGGTGTGGAGCAGGCGGGCCGCCGCGGCGGCGCCCGTTTCACGACGCCGGACGCGCGGCGCTATCTGGACCGCCTGCCGCTGTCGGCGCCCAGCAAGATGCAGGACCTTTACAGCCTGTCGTTCGAAGACATCGTGGCCTACCTGGAAAAGCTGGGGAGCCTGCTCGACTTCGACCGCAATCGCCACCTGCAGGCGGCCTACGCGCTTTCCTGCGAAACCTCGGGGCTTTCGGACAGCATCCTGATCGCTCAATACCGCAACATCCCCAAGCTCTTCGCCCCCGCCTTGGTCAGGGAGTCCGCGGAGAACTGGGTGGGGATCAAATACCTCGAAGGCTGGGTCGAGCAGCCCCGCAGCGAAGGCTCCCAGATCTCGGTCCGCATCCGCGCCTTCGGGTCGCGCGCGGTCCATATCATCGCCGGCAACTCGCCCCTGATCGCCGTGATGACGGTGATCCGCAACGCGATCACCCGCTCGGACGCCATCATCAAGACCCCTTCGAACGATCCGCTGACGGCCACGGCCATCGCCCAGACCATGGTCGAGTTCGCGCCTGACCATCCGCTCACCAAGCACCTCTCGGTCGCCTACTGGAAGGGCGGCGACGAGGTCGTGGAGAGCGCGATCTACGATCCGCGCAAGATCGAAAAGATCGTCGCCTGGGGCGGTTTCGCCGGCATCAAGCACGTCACCCAGTACCTGCAGCCGGGCCTGGACTTGATCACCCTGGATCCCAAGCTCAGCGCGACCATCATCGGCAAGCAGGCCTTCGCGAGCGAGGCGTCGATGCGTGAGGTCGCCGCGCGCCTCGCCCTCGACGTGGGCAGCATGAACCAGGAAGCCTGCGTCAACGCCCGCGTCGTCTATGTGGAGAGCGGGACCGACGCCCCTGGCCTCAAGAACGCCGATCGCCTGGGTCAGCTGACCTACGAGGCGCTTCAGAAACTGCCGACCACGCTCAGCACCACGCACAAGGCCTTCGACGCCAACCTGCGCGACGAGATCGACGCCTTGCGCTACTCGGGCGACGAGTACCGGCTGTTCGTGGGCCGCGGCTCGGAAGGCGGCGTCATCGTCTCCCAATCAGACAACCCGGTGGACTTCTCCGCCATGCTGGGCTGTCGCGTGGCCAACATCGTGCCGGTGGACGACGTCGCCACCGCCGTGCGCTCGACCAACGCCTACACCCAGACCATCGGCATTTACCCTGAGAGCCTGAAGGACCAGCTGCGCGACCAACTGGCCTATGCCGGCGCACAGCGCATGGTCTCCCTGGGCAGCGCCGTGCCCGTTGCGCCCAAGGCGACGCCGCAGGACGGCATCGAGCCGGTGCGGCGCATGTGCAAGTGGATCACTGACGAGACGACCGATGGCCAGGTGCTGACCGCGCTCGCGGGCGATGCGGCCAAGGTGGGAGAGCCGGCCTGATGTCGGAGGCGATTGACAAGCAAAAGCAGGACTCCATGCGCATAACGTCGCCGTTCGGCGCTGAGTCCACCGCCCTCGAAGTGATCCGTGGCGTGGACCTCGGCGGCAAGTCGGCGGTGGTCACCGGCGGCGCCTCGGGCATCGGCGTCGAGACCGCCCGCGCGCTCGCCTCGGCGGGCGCCCAGGTGACGATCGCGGTGCGCGACGTCGAGGCCGGCGCGCGGGTCGCCAAGGCGATCAACGAGGAGTTCGGCGCCGATCGGGTCACGGTCGGCCCCCTGGAGCTCGGCGACCTCTCCACCGTGCGCGCGTTCGCCGCCGCCTGGGGCGACCGCGAGCTGCACCTGCTGATCAACAACGCCGGCGTGATGGCCTGCCCGCAGGGCTACACCAAGGACGGATTCGAGACCCAGATCGGCGTCAACCACCTGGGCCACTTCCTGCTGGCCCACCTCCTACTGCCCGCGCTTCGCCGCGGCGCGCCGGGCAGGTTGGTGAGCCTGTCGTCCTCGGCGCACATCTACAGCGACGTCCACCTCGACGACCTCCACTACCGCAAGCGGCCCTACAAGCCCTTCGAGTCCTATGGGCAATCAAAGACGGCCAACGCCCTCTTCGCCCTGGAGTTCGACCGCCGCTTCCGCAATGACGGCCTGCAAGCCTTCTCGCTGATGCCGGGCGTGATCGCCACGCCGCTGCTGCGCCACATGACGCCGGAGATCTTCAAGGAGATCGGCGCGCCCGAGATGAAGGAGCGCGACAAACCCGAGAGCAAGCCATCCTCCAAGACCAAGACGCCCGAGCAGGGCGCGGCCACCTCCATCTGGGCGGCGGTCGGCAAGGAGTTGGAAGGCCACGGCGGCCTCTACCTGGAGGATTGCGCCCAAGCCGTCGGCTACACGCCAGGCGGTCCCAAGCGCGGCGTCGCCGACTACGCCCGCAATCCGGAGACCGCCAAGCAGCTTTGGGACGTGTCTGAACGCGAGGTCGGCGTCGCCTGACGACGCCTGGAATTTTCGAGAAACGAAGGGAAGCAACGCCATGGACGCCCGGTATGAGACGTCGCCGAATTCCGAAATCGTCGCCCGTCTGATCGAGGATCCGGGCTGTTACCAGGATCTGCCCTATGGGGACGGCTTCCAACTGACGGAAGCCGAGGCGGACGAGATCCACCTTTCCGGCCTGAAGAAGCGCTTCGGCGAACTGCGGAGCAAGATCGCGGTCCTCGACCGGGTGGCGCAAGAGCAGTCGGTGGATTCGATCGAGCAACTCGACGACGCGACGAAGCTCCTCTTCCCGCATACCGTCTACAAGTCCTATCCGCTCTCGTTCCTCGAGAAGGGCCAGTTCGACAAGCTGACGCGCTGGCTGCAGGGCCTGACCGCCATCGACCTCAGCGGCTACACCTCGGAAGGCGTCGACTCCATCGACAGCTGGATCAAGAAGCTGGACCAGACGACCGAGATGCAGGTCATGCACACCTCGGGCACGACGGGTAAGCTTTCCTTCCTGCCGCGGGCCGCGAAGGCGGCGGAAGGGCGCTTCATCATCTTCGCCAACTTCTGCCGCGACTGGAACGGGCCGGGCACGGGGCCGGACCTGCTGGGCGAGACCTATCCCCTGATCTATCCGTCCTATCGCTACGGCGCTTCGGCGCCGCACCGGGCGATCCAGGTCATGACCAAGCTGTTCACGGGCGGGCCCGAGAACGTGCTCTGCCTCTATCCGGACGACTATTTCAGCGCCGACGTGGCCTCGCTGGCCGGGCGGCTGAAGGCGGCCGAGGCGAGGGGCGAGCAGGGCAAGCTCGAGCTTTCGCCCAGCCTGCTGCAGCGCCGCGACGAGTTCATCCGCCGCGAAAAGGAGCGGCCCGAGCGGCTTGAGGCCTTCTTCGCCGAGGCGGAGCGCCGGTTCCGCGGCCGCGACGTGATCGCCTTCGCCATGTGGCCCATCATGTACGACTGGGCCGAGGCGGGCCTGGCGCGCGGCATTTCCAAGCTGTTCGGGAAAAAGAGCGTCCTGCTCACCGGGGGCGGCAGCAAGGGCCGCACCCTGCCGGACAACGCCGCCGACGTGATCTCCGAGTTCCTCGGCTTCACCGACGCGCACGAGTTCTACGGCATGACGGAAATGTCCGGGAACTGCCCCAAGTGCGCGTGCGGCAACTACCACATCCCGCCCTTCACCGTGCCTTACGTGCTGGACCCGGAAACGGGGGAGCCCAAGCCGCGCAAGGGCTTCCAGACCGGGCGGTTCGCCTTCGTCGATCTTTTGCCCGACAGCCACTGGGGCGGCTTCGTCACCGGCGACCAGGTGACCGTCGGCTGGTGGGACGAACCCTGCGCCTGCGGCCGCACCGGGCCCTATGTGAAGCCCCCGATCCAGCGCTACAGCGAGCTCCAGGGCGGCGACGACAAGATCAGTTGCGCGGGCGCGCCTGAGGCCCACGACCGGGCCGTACAGTTCCTGGCCGAACTGGCCTCATGACGCCAGATCCGCTGGCGAAGTGTCCGGCTCCGGAGGCGGCGCCCGCGGGGGGCGCCCGTGCGCCGGGCGGCGCCCTGCCGCCGGCGATCGTGGGCGAGGACAGCTTCCGCTCTGGCGGCATGCTGCTTGTCGTCAGCGCCATGGGCCTGGCGCTCTCGACCTTCCATGTCTTCTCGCTGGGCGCCTTCATGGAGCCGCTGCAACAGGAGATGGGCTGGTCGCGGCGCGGCATCGTTGGGGGCCTCACCATCGTCAGCGTGATCTCGGTCGTGCTGGCGCCCTTCGTCGGGCTGTTGATCGACAAGGTGGGGCCGCGCCGGATCGGGCTGGCCGGCGTCTTCATCTATTGCGCGGCGCTCGCCCACCTCGCCGCCACGGGTCCGTCCAATCTCGCCTGGCTGCTGGCCTGGGGCGTGATCGCCCTGGGGTCGATCTGCCTGAAGCCGACGGTCTGGTCGACGGCGGTCGCCAGCCGCTTTCGAGCCCGGCGCGGTCTGGCGCTGGCCCTGGCGCTCTGCGGCAGCGGCCTGACCTCCATGTTCCTCCCGACCCTGTCGATCCACCTGATCGATGCGTTCGGCTGGCGGACGGCCTATGCGATCCTGGGCGCAGGCGGCGCAGTCGTCATGCTGCCGCTGATCTATCTGTTCTTCTTCGACGCGCGCGACCTCGCCAAGACGAGCCGGGCCGTCCAGGCCCGCGATCGAGCCGCGCTGCCCGGCCTGACCATCGCGGAGGGCTTCAAGTCGGCCGCCTTCTGGCGCCTGGCGCTCGCGGCCTTCTTCGCCAGCTCGGCGGTGACCGGCATGATGGTCCACTACATTCCGATCGTGACGGGCCAGGGCCTGGATCGGGCGATGGCCGCGGCGATTGCGGGCGCCATCGGCGTCGCCTCCATCTGCGCCAGGATCACGACCGGTCTCCTGCTGGACCGCGTGGACGGCCGGATCGTCGGCGCGGTCGCCTTCGCTCTGCCGCTGGTCAGTTGCGGGCTTTTCTTCGTCCACGACGGTTCGATCTGGTCGGCTGTGGCGATGGCTCTGTTCATCGGCTTTGCGCTCGGCGCCGAGCTGGACGTGGTCGCCTACCAGGCCTCCTGCCATTTCGGCATCCGCCACTACGGCATGCTCTTCGGCACGGTGGCCGGCATGATCAGCCTGGGCAGCGGCGTGGGGCCGCTCTTCGTGGGCGCGATGTTCGATCACTACGGCGACTATGATCTCGCCGTCCTCGCAATCGCTCCGGTGCTTGTCCTGGCGGCGCTGGCAGCCTTCACCCTTCCGAAGACGCCGGCCTTTCGTCCCGCCGGTCATGGCCGCAAGGCCTGATGGCGACGCGTCAAGGTTCAGCACCCATGCAACGCGCTACGTCCGCGCCATCGCTGCACTCTCGCGCTTGCTCCCAGAATTTGCTTTATAGCTCTGGGCGTTCAAATGGGCGGCGGAATGTCTGAAAAAGCTTCTCAAGCGACGGCGCCACGCACCGCCGCCGACGCGATGCTCGACCGCATCCTGGAAGGCGCCCAGGAATGCTTCGAGCGCTACGGCATCGACAAGACGACGATGGAGGACATCGCTCGTCAGACCGGCGTCGCGCGCCAGACCATCTACAAGCACGTGGCTTCCAAGGAAGACATCGTCAAATGGGTCAACCGTAACGAGACGGCCAAGATCAATGCCGAGATCCGGCGGCGCCTGAAGAAGGGCGTCAGCTTCGCCGACACCCTGACCGAGACCCTCTTCCTGGTGGTGAAGGTCGCCGGGAAGAACGTCTGCGTGAAGAACATCCTGGGCAGCGTCACCTATCAAAACCGCCCCGACGAGAACGTCGCCGAGGTCCAGAACCGGCACTACGACCTGTGGGAAAACACCCTGCAGGCGGCGCGCACGAACGGCGAGTTGGCGGACGACGTCAGCATCGACCAGATCGTCTACTGGCTGACGGTCACCCAGACGATGCTGCTCTACCAGGGCGACCATCTGCCGAAGGGCGATGCGCAACTTCGGTTCTTCATTCGCCGCTTCGTCGTCGATCCGCTGCTGGCGCGAGCCCGCTGCGCCTGAACTATCCCGATCGTGGGATCGAAAGCTCCTTACCCGGGGCGATGCAGAAATGCGCTGCAAGGCGCTGGGAGGAAGATCATGGGAAGGCTTGAGGGACGGGTTGCTTTCATCACCGGGGCGGCGCGGCTGCGCGGCATCGGCAGGGCGACAGCGCTTCGACTGGCGGCCGAGGGCGCCGACGTCGCCGTCTGCGGCCTCAAGCGCGCGCCCTCTGACCTGCCCAAAGGCGAGCAGGAGGTCGGCTGGCGGGGTGTGGAATCGGTCGCCGAGGAGATCCGCGCCATGAGCCGCCGCGCCGTCGGCCTCGACTGCGACGTGACCGACGGCGCTCAGGTGGAGGCCGCCTTCGAGGCCGCCACCTCCGAACTCGGCATCCCGACCGCGGTGGTGAACAACGCCGGCATGTCGGGCTCGGCGGGTCTCGCGCCCATCGCCACCTTGAGCGAGGAGGACTGGCGCAAGGTCCTCGACGTCAATCTCACCGGCGTGTTCCTGGTCGCCAAGGCGGGCGCCGCGCGGATGCTGGCGGCGGGAGCCGAGGGCGGGATCGTCAACGTCGCCTCGATCGCCGCGCGCATCCCGTTCGCCAACTTCGGCGCCTATTGCGCAGCCAAGTTCGGCGTCATCGGCCTCACCCAGCAGATGGCGCTGGAGCTTGCCGATCAGAAGATCCGGGTGAATTGCCTCTGCCCCGGCGGCACCGACACCGACATGGTGACGAATTCCTTCACCCGCACGTCCAAAGCCATGAATGTCGAGATCGATGCAATTTACGCCGACGTCGCCGCCCGCGTGCCGATGAAGCGGATCTCTTCGCCGGACGAACAGGCGGCCGTGATCGCCTTCCTGCTGAGCGACGACTCCTCGTACATGACCGGCCAGTCGCTCAACGCCAACGGCGGGATGCGGATGGATTAGGGATCACCCTTGGTTCCAGCCTCCTCATACTGGCAGTGGCGCCGATCTGATCCTTCTCCCCTTGTGGGGTCGAGAGCGGCGTTGCGCCAAATCGTTGGCGAACCGCATAGCCGGACCATGCGTCCGGCTCGCTCTCGACGGTGTCATGCGCAGCATGACGGATGAGGGGTCACACTCCGATCTCAGCTGCTTCTGGTGATGCGCTAACCGGGTAGGGCTTTCGACCCCTCATCCGTCGCGCATTCGCGCGCCACCTTCTCCCGCAAGGGGAGAAGGACTTCTCAGGCCACCGCCTCCGCCTTCCGGCGAGGGGCGCTGTTCGACCTGGCGATCGAAACCGGCAGGCAGTCGATCAGGGTCATCCCCGAGACGAACTCGACGGACTCGACGCCAAGCCCCAGCAACAGGTTCATGTTCTGGCCCTCGGTCTCGTTGGCGCGGCGCCAGCCGGCCGCATGGCCCCAGCCGTGGGGATAGGAGACCACGCCGCGCATGACGTCCGTCGAGATCTCGGCGGGGATTTCGATCGCGCCGTTGTCGTTCCAGACCCTCACGAGGTCGCCGTCCGCGATGGCGTGATCCGCCGCATCCTGCGGGTGGACGAGGAGGGTCGGCTGCTGGGAGCGCACCAGCCGGTCGACGTTGTGCATCCAGGAATTGATCGAACGGATGTCGCGCCGCCCGATCAGGGTGAGCTTGGCCGGCGCCGCGCCGCGGGTGGCGAACAGGCGCTCGAACTCCGAGCCCAGGATCTCGTGCCACAGGTGCAGCTTGCCGTCCTCATGGGCGATGCGGTCGCGCCAAAGATGCGCGTCGTCGGGCAGATCTTCGATCAGCACGCCGTGCGGATGCTCGAGCAGCCGCTCGCGCGACCAGCCTTCGGGACGCTCGCCGAACAGGTCGCCGACCGGGCCCTTGCGCAGGGCGACGTCGATCAGCCCGACGGGGTCGGGGAGCTTTCCCTCGCGGGCCATGGCCTGCTTCTCGGGCGAAGGCGAGGGGGCGTCGATCCCCATGCGGCGGGTGATCTCGCTGTAGATCCAGTAGTCGTCGCGGGACTCGCCGACCGGCGGGATCACCGCATCGGTGTACTGGATGAAGGGACGCAGCAGGGCGCCCATGGCGATGAACGGCCACTCCGCCCGTTCCAGGAAGGAGGGCGTGGGCAGGATGTAGTGCGCGTTGCGGTTCGTCTCGTTGTGGTAGAAATCGAGCGCGACCATCAGCTCCAGCTTGCGCAGCGCGCCTGCGAGGCGCGCCCCGCCCGGGCCGCTGACCACGGGGTTGCCGGCCGAGATGATCAGGGCGCGGACCTGGCCCTCGCCCTCTTCTTCGATATCGGCGGGCAGCAGGGCGCAGGCCATCTTCCCCGCTATGGCTGGCACGCCGCCGATGCGGGTGCGCAGGTCGCCGTAGCTGCCGCCGGTGAGAGGATTGGCGCCGCGCGCCAGCACCTGCTGGCCGAAACGTGAACCGCCGGGGCGGCCATAGCGGCCGGTGATGGCGTTGAGCGCGCTGTGCAGGAAGCCGCCCAGCATGCCGAACTTGCCGCGGCAAAGGCCCAGCCCCACGTAGATCACCGCGCGTTTCGTCGTGGCGAAGTCGCGCGCCAAGGCGGCGATGGCGTCCGCCGAAATCCCCGTTTGGGCGGCCGCCTCATCCAGGTCCGCCGCACGAATGCGCGGCTCAAGCTCGGCCCAACCGATGGTGTCCGCCTCGATGAACTCCCGGTCGACGAGGCCCTCGTCGACGATAACGCGCATCATGCCGAGCAGCAGCCAGGCGTCGCCGTCGGGGCGGATCGCCAGGTGCTCGTAGCGCTGGGCGGTCTCGGTGAGGCGCGGATCGACCACCACCACCCGCCCGCGCTCGGCGATGGCGTCGAAGTCGTGGCGCATGCGCGGCGCGCACATCATCCAGCCGTTGGAGACGAGCGGATTGGCGCCCACGATCAACAGCATGTCGCAGTTCGCCAGGTCCGGCAGGGCGGCCGGGAAGGGCGCGCCGTGGACGATGTAGTTCGACACCATCCGCGCGTTGCTGTCCTGGGAGCCCGCGCCATAGAGCTTGTAGCTGCCCATCGAGGCCATGAACTCGCCAAAGCCGCTGATGGCGTTGGTGGAGAAGGCGGTAGGGTTTCCGAGATAGGAGGCGATGGCCCCGTCGCCGTGCTCGGCGCGGATCGCCTTCAGCTGGGCCGCGATGGCGTCCAGCGCCTCGTCCCAGCTCACGGGTTCGAATTCGCCGGGCCCGCCCACGCGCTTCAGCGGCCGCGTCACGCGGTCGGGATCGTGGGTCACGCCCGCCATGCGGATGCCCTTGACGCAGACGTGGCCCTGGGAGTGGGGGTTGTCTCGGTCGGGGGCGATCTCTGTGACCCGGCCGTCCTTCACTGTCGCCACCAGGCCGCAGAAGGCCTCGCAGATCCGGCAGAAGGTGATGTGCTGACCGTCTGCACCCGGCTCCGAAACGAACGTCATGCCGCAACTCCTGCCTCGACCCGGGCCTTGCGCCAGGTAAGCTCGATGTTCACCCCATTGGGATCGCTCACAAAGGCCTGCCGGCCCAGGTCGTTCGGAATGTCGAAGGCCCTGAACGCGACGCCCGCCGCGGTGAGGCGCGCCAGAACGGCGTCGAAGTCCTGCACCGCGAAGGAGACGTGGTCGATCGCTCCCCGCGCCTCCCTGGCCGTCTCGCCCGCAACCAAATGCAGGATCGGATTGGGGCCGGAATAGAGCCAGTAGCCCGGGACGCTGACCGTGGGACGAAAGCCTACCTCGAGGCCGAGGACGTCCACATAGAAGCGTCTCGTCGCCTCGATGTCGTCGGTGTAGATGGTGGCGTGATCCAATCCGGTGATCATCTTTGACCTCCCGCCCGCATGGCGAGCCAAGGCATGGTAAGGGCGGGGCGGCCATCCGCCAAGTCGCTACCGCCCGTCCGGTCGATCCGCTACCAGGACGGGCGAGCCCTCGTCCTGAAGGAGGGCGCTGGTGGAGGCGTGCGGTACGATGGATTACATCCGACTGGGGACGACCGGCCTCAAGGTTTCCCGGATCTGCCTGGGCTGCATGAGTTTCGGGTCCCAGCAGGACTGGATGCTGCCCGAAGAGCCCAGCCGGGCCATCATCCGTCGCGCCGTGGAAGCGGGGATCAACTTCTTCGACACCGCGAACGTCTATTCGATCGGCGAAAGCGAGGAGATCCTGGGCCGGGCGCTCAAGGACTTCGGGGTGCGGCGCGACGAGGCGGTGATCGCCACCAAGGTCTACTTCCCCATGAGCCGACGGCAGAACGACCGGGGCCTGTCGCGCAAGCATATCCTCGCTTCGGTGGACGCCAGCCTGCGCCGTCTCGGCGTCGACCACCTCGACCTGCTGCAGATCCATCGCTTCGACGACGATACCCCCATCGAAGAGACGCTGGAGGCCCTGGATGAGGTGGTTCGGGCGGGTAAGGCGCTCTATCTGGGCGCCTCGACCATGGCCGCCTGGCAGTTCGCCAAGATGCTGTTTGCGCAAAAGCAGCGCGGCTTGGCCCGCTTCGTCTCCATGCAGAACAGCTACAGCCTGATTTACCGGGAGGAGGAGCGCGAGATGATCCCGCTCTGCCTGGATCAGGGCGTCGGCTTGATCCCCTACAGCCCGCTGGGCGGGGGCCTGCTCGCGGGCAATCGCAAGGCCGGCACGGTGCGCTCCAAGGGCGAGCGCGCCAGCGCCCGTTTCCGCCGCCCCGAGGACGACGCCGTGGTGGACGCGGTGGCTCAGGCCGCCGAAGCCAGGGGCATGGGTCCGGCGCGCGTCGCGCTCGCCTGGGTGCTGTCCAGGCCGGGGGTGGCGGCGCCCATCGTCGGCGTGACGAAGGTCGAGCAGCTCGAAGACGCGCTGCACGCCACGGAGCTCGCGCTCACCGCTGAAGAGACCGCCGCCCTGGAGGCCGCCTACAGCCCACAGGCGGCCCTTCCGGTGTTCCGCTAGATCAGCTGACGCCGGTCGTTCGCGCGATCAGGTCGTCGAGCATCAGGGTGAGGGTGTGCCGGAGCGTTTCTTCAGGATCGAGGCAGGACGGCTTGGAGCCGGACTCGCCTTTCAGCCGGGCGACTTCCATTAAAGACGACCCGATGGTGACGCCTTCGAAGGCGCGCGTGATCTCTTCCTGGAATCGCTGGGGGATGCCGGCGTCCGTCATCATCTTCTGGTTGCGCGTGGTCACCTCGGTCTTCGGTCGGAAGCCCGCGATCATGATCGGCGCAAGAAACGGCTTGCGGACAAGTAGACTCCAATAATTGATGCTTGTCTCGACCATCCATTTCTTCCAATCCGAGTCGTCGTTCGGAACCGGAACTTCGCGGAGTATATGGCCGGCCGCCGAGCGAAGAATCGCCTCTTTCCCATCGAAGTAATGGTAGAAGGATGCCGGATTGACAGCCAAGGCGTGAGCGAGTTTCCGAAGGTTGAAGTCATCCAACCCGTCTTTCTCAAGAAGCCTGATCGTTGTGGCGACGATCGACTGTCGATCGATCAAGGATTCTTTTGGACGACCCATGAAGAGAACTCTCGATGACCTGCCAACCTCGCCGTCAAGGGCGTCAGGATCAACCATAGCGAAATGCATGGCGCGGCGATACCGGGGCGCGTTGGCCTAGCAGCTTAACTGGATCAGTTCAACAGTGCTCGCTCCCGGCTCAGTTGTCTAACGCTTGTCAAGATTGCCTGCAGCGAAAGAAATTGAATCGAAAGACGTTTAGGCGCCGCTCGGCGTGCTCTGATGACTGTCGCTTCGAGCGATTGTCCTGGCCGGCGGCGAGAGTTTTGGAGGAGACGGATGGGCAAACTCGACAAGCGCGTCGCGATCGTCAGCGGCGGATCCCGCGGCATGGGGGCCAGCCACGTGCGCGGCCTCGTCGCAGAAGGCGCCCAGGTGCTGATCGGCGACATCCTGGACGAGGAGGGCGCTGCGCTGGCCGCCGAGCTGGGCCCGGCCTGCCTCTATGCGCATCTCGACGTAACATCGGAGGAGGATTGGGCGGCGGCCGTGGCGGCGGCGGAAGCCGCGTTCGGGCCCGTGGACATGTTGGTCAACAACGCCGGCGTCGTCACCTGGCGCACCGTCGAGCGGACCTCGGCCGAAGAGTTCCGCCGCGTCCTCGACGTCAATCTCACCGGCGTCTTCAACGGGATGCACGCCGTCATTCCCTCGATGCGCAAGGCCGGCGGCGGGGCGATCGTCAACGTCTCGTCGACGGCCGGCCTGATCGCCTTCGGCTCGGCGGCGGCCTATGTCGCCTCGAAGTGGGGCGTGCGCGGCCTGACCAAGGCCGCCGCCATCGAGCTGGCCCCCGACAACATCCGCGTCGTCTCGGTGCATCCTGGCGCGGTGCGCACGCCGATGACGGCGCGCGCCAACGCCAGCGCCGTCGCCAATCAGCTCATCCCCCGCATCGGCGAGCCCGAGGAGGTGACCAAGATGGTCATCTTCCTCCTGGCCGACGCCACCTATTCCACGGGCTCGGAGTTCGTGGTGGACGGCGGCGCTGTGCTGGCGGGTCCGGTCGATCCGATCGCGACAGGCGCGCGGGTTACGCCGAAACCCGCTTGACCGTATAATTAAACGCCGTTTGAAATGTCCTCGGGGCGGTGCGCGAAAGCATAAGATAATCGACGCGCCCGGCGCCGGGTTTGACCTGGGCAGCCCGGACGCCTTGGGAGGCAGCGGCATGGAACGCATCGATCGCCGATCAGACGCCGACGAATGGCGCAATGGCTGGCGGGCCTTGGTCGGAGGCGCTGCAGCGGTTTCCACCGGCGGATCCCTGTTCACCTATACGGCGAGCTACTTCGTCAAGCCGATGGAGGCCGCGCTCGGCTGGACGCGCTCTGAGATCGCCGTCGGCATGACCATCGCCATGGTGGTGTCGGCCTCGATGATGCCGGTTTCGGGCATGCTGACCGATCGGTTCGGGACGCGGGCGATGGGCGCCGTCAGCCTTTTCCTCTACGCCTTGTTCTGCCTGACGCTGGCTCTGATCCCGCCGCAGCTCGGCTTCTACTACGCCGCGATCGTCGGCGTGTCGGTCCTGCACGCCTGCACCAACTCCGTTGTGTTCGCGCCCTTGATCGTCAGCCGCTTCGAGAAAAGGCGCGGGATCGCGCTGGCGATCATGATGAGCGGGCCGGCGATGCTGCTCGTCCCTGCTGCGCCGGTGCTCGCCTTCATCGTCAACGATCTGGGCTGGCGGGCGGGCTACGGCTCCTTGGCCGTAATCGCGTTCTTCATAGGTGTTCCCGGAGCGTTGCTGGCCACCTCGGGACCCGCCCGGACGCCCGCGGACCGCTCCGGCTCGCCCGCAGCGGACCCGAGGGGCAAGGCGCTGGCCGACGCGCTGCGGTCGTTGAGCTACTGGAAGATCGTGCTCGGCGTCATCGCCTGCGCCACCCCGCTCGGCGGCTTTCTGCACCAGATGTCGGCGCTCCTTTCCGACCACGGCATGAGCGTCGCCGAAGTCGGCGCCTTGGGATCCGTATTCGTCGCCATGGTGATCGTCGGCCGGACAGGCATCGGCTTGCTTCTGGACGTCTTCCATCCGCCGCTCGTGGCGCTGGGAGCGATGCTGTGCGCTGCGAGCGGTTCGCTGTTGTTCCTCTTCGCTGAACCCAGCTTCGTGGTCTACGCCGCGGTGGTGGGGGTGATGGGTGCATCGCTGGGCGCGGTGGGCGACATCGAGGCCTTCTTCGTCGCACGCCAATTCGGCCGAAAGGCTTATGGCGCGATCTTCGGCACCATCGCCATGTGCACCGCCGCGAGCATCGGCATGGGGGCGAGCCTGTTCGCGCGCATGCACGACATGAACGATCGGTACGACGAGGCCTTCCAGGTCGCCGCCGTCATGTTCGTCGTCGCCGGACTGATGTTCGCGACCTTGCCCTCGCGCGGCCGCCCGATCGGCGTGGATGTCGAGCCTGAACCTCGCGCCGCCAAGGCGTGAAACGCGGGTGAACCCCAATGAAAGGTGATGTGCGCCCCGGCGAGGGGCGCGCCGGCCAGCCAGGAGAGCTTAGCGGCTGCGGCGCGTGATCGCGCCTTGAACCCATAAATAAACGGCGTTAGATTATCAGTGCGGCGCCGCCCCAAAAACAATCGCCTCGCCGTCAACCATAGCCGTGCGGAGGACTCAGGTGAACGTCAGGACCACGATCAGCGACGCCGCTACGACCGAGGCCAAGGCGCGCGCCCTGTGCGACAGTCCGGCCGACTTCTTCGGCCACTCCTATACCGAGATGCACTCCATCGCGCGGGAGGACCTGGCGGCGCTCCAGCTCGAGGGCCTGAAGCAACGGTTCAACGCCCTGCGCGACCAGATCCCGATGCTGAAGAAGCTGGCCGACGCCCAGGGGATCGACCGCATCGAGACGGTGGACGATGTGGTCCCGCTGCTCTTCGAGCACACCATGTACAAGTCCTATCCGCCGTCGCTGCTGGAGAACGGCAAGTTCGGCGAGATCAACAAGTTCCTGACCAAGCTCTGCACCTACGACCTGACGCAGTACGACGTCTCCAAGTGCCAGACGATCGACGCGTGGATGGAGACGATGGACGAGGTGAGCCCCGTCCTCCTGATGCACTCGTCCGGCACCACCGGCACCATGACCTTCCTGCCGATCTCCAAGCGCGAGCAGGACAAGCACGGCGCCCAGATGCGCGTGACGACGATGCAGAGTTTCGGCGACGATCCCGAGGAGATCTACAAGGACGAGATCTACGTCATCTATCCGTTCTTCCGCTACGGCGGCTCGGGCGCGATCAGGACGGCGCGGGCGCTCGGCAAGTTCATCGGCGGGTCGGAAGACCATTTCATCGCCGCCTATGACGGCCGCATGAGCTCGGACCTGCTCTATCTGGGCGCCAAGATCCGCCACGCGCAGTCCAAGGGCACGCTGGGCCAGCTCAAGGTCAACCCCGCCATGCTGGCCCGCAAGGCCGAGTACGAAAAGCTTCAGGCGGAGATGCCCGACAAGCTGGTCAAGTTCTTCGAAGATGTGGCCGAGCGGCTGCGTGGCAAGCGGATCTTCTTCTGGGGGACCCAGAACCTGCTCTTCAACATCACCCAGATGGGCAAGGAGAAGGGGCTTTCCCACGTCTTCGCCCCCAATTCGGTGATCGGCACCGGCGGCGACTCGAAGGGCGGCGTGGTGATGCCCGACGACTGGCGCGAGCGGGTCTGCGAGTTCATCGGGGTGAACAAGATCGGCACCGCCTACGGCATGACCGAGATCCGGGCGACGCATCACCTGTGCTCGCACGGCCACTATCATCTGCAGCCGTGGACCATCCCCTACGTTCTGGACCCGGACACCAGCAAGGTCCTGCCGCGCAAGGGCAAGACCACCGGCCGGGCCGCCTTTTTCGACCTGGGCGCCGAGACCCGCTGGGGCGGGGCCATCTCCGGCGACGAGATCACCATCGATTGGGAGACGCCCTGTCCGTGCGGCCAGACGACGGTCTGGGCCGAGGACAACATCTCCCGCTACAGCCTCAAGCGCGGCGGCGACGACAAGATCACCTGCGCGGCGACCGAGGGCGCGCACCGCGACGCCATGGATTTCCTCACGACCATCCAATAGCGCCAGACACAGGGGAGGGCGGCCAAAGTGGCTTTCGAACAGGCTCCGCATCTCGAAGCGCCGGTCGCAAACCTGGTGATCCGCGGTCGCGTCATTTCCACCGATCTGGTCGAGGTGAGCGGCCGGGGCGGCGACCTGACGTTCTTCGCGCCCGACGCCAGTAAGTACATCGATGAAATCGCGCTCACCAATCCGGCGGCGCTGCGCGATCTCTATTCGATCAGCTTCGAAGGGATCCTGGACTACTTGGAGGCGTTGGGTCGCGAGCTCGACATCAACAAGAACCAGCACCTGCAGAAGGCGCGCGAGCTTTCCTACCTGACCGCGCCGACCACCAAGCCGATCATCGACGCCTCGTTCGCCGACCTCGGCGGCATGTTCAATCGCGAGCTCTTGCGCGAGATGGCGGAGGACCAGGTCGGCGTCCGCTACCTGGAAGGCTGGGTCGAGAAGGAGCAGACCGGAGGCCTGCGCCTGGGCATCCGCTGCTTCGGTGCGCGCACCTTGCACATCATCGCCGGCAACAGCCCGATGATCTCGGCGCTGACGATCATCAGGAACGCGCTGCTGCGCAGCGACGCGATCATCAAGGCGCCGTCGAACGATCCCTTCACGGCCCTGGCGATCGCCCAGACCATGATCGAGATGGCGCCGGACCATCCGATCACCAAGCACCTGACGGTCGGCTACTGGCGGGGTGGGGACGCCGCGGTGGAGGCCAAGCTCTACCAGCCGCACAACATCGAGAAGATCGTCGCCTGGGGCGGATACGCCGCCCTCAAACACGTGACCCAGTACATCCAGCCGGGCCTGGAGCTGATTTCCCTCGATCCCAAGCGCAGCGCCAGCGTCATCGGGCGCGAAGCGTTCGAGAGCGAGGCGTTGATGCGCGACGCAGCTCTGCGTCTGGCCAGCGACGTGGGCGCGATGAACCAAGTGGGCTGCGTCAACGCCCGCGTCGTCTACGTGCTGTCGGGGACCGACGAAGACGGCGTGGCCAAGGCCAGCAAGCTTGGCCAGTACGCCTATGAGGCGATGCTGCAGCTGCCTGAGCGCACCAGCACCAAGCCCCGCCATTATGATCGGGCGCTGAAGGCCAACGTGGATGCGCTGCGGTTCAGCGACGACTACTATCAGGTCATCGGCGGCGAGCAGGACGAAGGCGCGATCATCGTCTCCCTGACCTCGGAGCCGATCGAGTTCTCCGCTGATCTCCAGGACCGCACCGCCAACATCGTGCCGGTGGACTCGCTGGAAGAGATGGTGGGCGCCGTGGACGCCTACACCCAGACCGTCGGCGTCTATCCCGAGAGCCTGAAAGACGAGTTGTTGGATCTGCTGCCGCTCTATGGGGCGCAGCGTTTCGTGTCCTTGGGTTACGCCGTCCAGTCCTCGATGGCGAAGCCGCAGGACGGCATCGAGCCCATGCGCCGCATGGGCAAGTGGATCGTCAACGAGATCCGTACGCCAAAGGTCGGACGCCCGCCCTGGGCGCATTAGCGGCTGCGAGCCGCAAAACGGGCAAAATAAAGAACACGGGAGGGAACTGATCTTGATGAATATTTCCATATACGCCGGCGCATGCGGCCGGGTATTTGAGCGCGTCACTAAGCATGCGCTTCTTTCGACGACGTCCGCGATGACGGCGAGCCTGATGCTGGGTGTAACCGTTCCCTCTGCTGCTCATGCGCAGCGTGCTGGAGATTCGGCGACTACGGTGACCGATGTCGTCGTCACCGCGCGGCGCCGCGAAGAGCGTGTGCAGGACGTGCCGCTGGCCGTCACCGCGCTAAGCGGCAAGTCGCTCGAGGAGCAGCACATCACCAACGTGATGCAGTTGAACGGCAGCTTCGTCGGTCTGCAGGTGCAGGCGAATCCCAACGGCGGTACGCCGAACCTGCCGTTCTTCTCGATCCGCGCCCAGAGCCAGCAGGAGGCGATCGGTCTCAACGATCCGTCCGTCTCTCTCTACATGGATGAAGTCGTGGTGCCGCGCGCGTACGGCGCCAATCTCGGGTTCTTCGACCTGGCGGGGGTGGAAGTCGCCCGCGGACCTCAGGGCACCTTGTTCGGCCGCAACACCACGGGCGGGGCCATTCTCGTGAGGAGCAACCGGCCTACCGATCGGTTCGAGGCCTATTTCTCCCAGAGCGTGGGCAACTACGACGCCTATACTTCCGAAGGCATGGTCAACGTTCCGCTCGGCGGGCCTTTGGGCGCCAGTTTCCGGATCGCCGCGCAGCACATCGAACGCGACGGGTTTTCAACCGATGTGCTCAGAAACCAACGCGTCGACACGCTCGACGACAATGCGGTGCGTGCGGGATTGCTGATCAATCCGGACGGGGATTGGACGAATTTCACGAGCGCGGGCTGGGCCAAAGCGCGGGACGGCGGGGCGCCGGGTCTGCTGACCATGGTGTTGGATCAGGTGCGCCTTGGGCCGAGTCCGACGGATCCGTTGGGCCCCACGGGGCCGCTGGCGAGACAACAGGCGCGCGACATATTTCACGTCGCCAGCGGTGTGCAACAATTCTCAAATATAGATAATTGGTATGTGACCAATAATACAAGTTATCGGATCAATGAGAATTACACGATCATAAATATCCTTGGCTATCGCGACGTCAAATCCCACAGCATGCTGGATGGCGATGCAAGCGACCGGCGGATGTTCAGCGTGGAGCGGATCAACAGCCAGAAGCAATGGACCGAAGAGCTGCAGCTTCAAGGAACCTTCGATCGGTTCGATTTCGTGGCCGGCGCCTTCTATTTCAAAGAGAAGGTCAGCGATCAGGCTCTAAGTGCGGGTTCACTGACAGCCGGCGCCGCCTTCTACGGCCCGGACACGTTGATCGAGCCGAACTCCGTGCTGGCCTATGCCCCGAACTACTCGAATACCTGGGTCGAACCGGAAAACTCGAGCTACGCCATCTACCTGCAAGGCAACTACAAGATCACGGATCGCTGGGCGGTGACGGTCGGGTTGCGGCAGAACTGGGATACGCGTCATACGACCGTTTTCAACCGCGCGTTCCAGCCTGCGGTATCGACGGCTGGCCTGACCTGCCGTTTCACCCTGGATGAAGACCACAACCCGGCCACGCCGGAAACCCGGCCGACCATTCAGAACTGTATCTTCCGCGATTCCAAGACCTTCAGCGAAGTGACCTACAATCTCAGCCTTCAATACAAGCCGACGGACGACATGCTGTTGTACGCCGCCCATCGGCACGGCTATCGCAGCGGGGGCTTCGGCGCCCGCTCCGCCACCGAAGTGTCGCTGAAGATACCGTTCGAGCCGGAGACGGTCGACGATATCGAGCTGGGCGTGAAGGCGGATTGGCGCCCCGGAAACATGTTCCTGCGAACCAACCTGGCGGTCTATTACGCCAAGTACAAGAACGTGCAGAGGTTCCTTCAGATCAGCCAGGCGCCGCCGGTCACGGCGGCCGCGAATGCGCAGGAAGCGCATATCAAGGGCTTTGAACTGGAGGTGTTGTTCCGGCCAAACAGCCTGTTCGAGTTCTCGGGAACCTGGGCTCATGTCGATCCGAAATTTACGGACTTCGTAACGCCGCTCGGCGTGGATCTGTCGCCGCAGATCTACCCGCACACGCCGCGCGACGTTTATACGCTCGCCGCCAAGTTCAACGTTCCGACGCCGGAGCGGATTGGCGATATGAGTCTCTCGCTGAGGTACGCCCATCAGAGCGGCGAGGACACGAACGACTCCTATTCTTCGCCCATCCTGACCGACGCCGGCCTTCCTCAGACCCCGGCCGGCGCTGCGCTCGCAAACGCGACCAACCTGGGGCAGTGGCTGAAGGGACGTGGAATCTGGGACGTGGACTTCACGTGGAACCGCGTATTCGGTTCGAAGGTCGATCTTACGGCGTTCATCGAAAACGCAACGAACGAGAAGTATTTGTCGCCATACCAAGATATCAACAATGAGTTCTCCTCGCGTGTGGCTGGCGCCCCACGAACCTATGGCGTCAAGCTTCGGTATACCTTCCAGTAAATTGTTGTCGTAAATCACTCGAAGTACTCAAGCCGTTTCGGCGAGAAGTTCCAAGAGATGCGCTATGATCCAGCCCCCCCGACCTCTGCACCCCCACTTCGGCGCCGAGCTTCGGGGGGTGAAGGCCAGGCCGGACCTGGACGCGCCCACGCGGGAAGCCCTCCTCGCCGAGGTCTCCCGCGCGGGCGTCGTTCTTCTGAGAGACCAGGATCTGGACGGGCCGGCGCTCGCGGCGTTCTCGGAATCCCTCGGATCGCCCGCTGAAATACCCACGACGACCGGACGCGACGGCGGCGTCTTCCGCATCTCTAACCTGGACAGCGAGGGGAACATCCTTCCCCAGGACCACGAGATGATCCAGCTCAACCTGGCCAACGAGCTGTGGCACACCGACCGCACCTTCTCGCGGCCCCGCGCCTCCTATTCCATGCTCTACGGCCGGATCATCCCGCCGAAGGGCGCCGAGACCGAATACTGCGACACCCGCCGCGCCTACGAGCGGCTCCCGGCGGCGGAGCAGGCGCGCCTGAGCGCCATGACTGCGAAGCACTCGGTGCTCTTCTCCCGCCAGGCCTCGGGCTATGCCGGGTGGACCGCAGCGCAGCTCAAGGCCTATGGCGAGCCGCTTGAGCGGCCGGTCGTACACCTGCACGAGCAGAGCGGCCGTAAGGCGCTGTGTATCGCCTCCTACATCTGCAGCTTCTCAGGGCTGGACGCCGATCAGTCGGCTGCGCTGCTTGCCGAGTTGATTGGCCACGCCACCGCGTCGGGTGAAGTCTATTCACACGCATGGCGGCCGGGTGACCTCCTCATCTGGGACAACCGCTGCACCATGCATCGGGCGACGCCCTATGATTTCGAGCGGCACAAGCGCGAGATGATGGCCCCGGCCAGGCTGGTCGATGCGAGCGATGTGAGCGCCTGAGGCGCAGCCTAGCCCGCGACCTTCTTGATGCGCGGCTCGGTGGCGAAGCCCAGCGCCCGATCAAGCTCACGATGCAGGTGGCGGGTGGGAAGCTCGCTGCGGCCGTAGAGGAAGGTCCCGTGCGGGTGCGAGCGGGCGTTCGCGTGGATTGTCGCCTCCATGGGGAAGTCTTCGCTGAGCGCCGCCTGCTCGAGCACTTCCCAACTGCGGTTGATGCGCTCGGCGACCTCGTCGTTGAGCTTGGCCTTGCGGACCAGGAAGCGGATCCGCACCATGCACTTCGAGGCGGTCTCCCCGGGCCAGACCGACCAGGCCTCGATGTGGTCGGGCATGTGGATGACCACGTTGTTCGGGAAGATGATGAGCTCGGTCGAAATGTACTTGTAGGCCTTTTCGATCGTCTCGCCGGCCCGCACCCGTTCGGCGAAGCGTTTGCGGGCGGTGTAGAGCTGGCCGTGGCGGCCGTAGTCCTCCCAGGCGGCGATGTTGGTGGTCACGAAGTTGTCGACGCCGCCCAGGTGCAGGAAGGGCGCGTGCATGATGTCGCAAGCCCCGTCGACCACGAGCTTCCAGTTGAAGTCGAGGTTGAAGACCTTCTCGAAGAAGAGCGTCGCGTCGTCGAGGCCGAGTGCGGTGAACTGGGCGTCGGCCTGCGGGCCCAGGTAGTCGACGATCGTGCGCTCCGCATCGTTCGAAAAATCGGCCCAGACCAAGCCGTGGCGCACCTCGGTCTTGACCGGCTTCAGGCTGTGGCAGGCGCGGTCGATGTGGGCGTAGGATTCCTCGTAGGGAACCCCTCGCAGGGCCCCGTCCCGCTCATAGGTCCAACCGTGGTACTTGCACATGAAGACGCGCTTGCTGCCCGACTCCTCGAGTTCGACCTTGCCGCCGCGGTGGCGGCACATGTTGAGAAAGCTCGCGACCGATCCGTCTTCCTGGCGGACGATCAGGATGGACGCGCCCAGCACATCGCGCGTGAGGAAGGCGCCGGGCTCGGGAAGCTCCGAAATGTGGGCGACAACGAGAGGCAGGCGGCGGAAGAGCTCGCGCTCGGCCTCGGCGTGAGGCTCGCTCACATAGTTCGCCACCGGCACGCGCAGGTCGTCATCGGCCAGGTCCGTCGTTCCGTTCCGGATGTGACCGATCAGGCGGTCGTAGACGTCCTCGGCGATGATTTCCATGTCGTCCTTCCCATGGCCGCGCAAAGATGCGGGTGAGTTCTCTACATTGCTTTATTAAACATCGTTTGATTAAGAGTCAATCTGACCTCGGGGCGCGATTTTGTCGCGTCAAAGCGCCATGCGGGTGCTTTCTTCGCGGGCCGGATGGCTTAGGTTTCCCCGGCTGAACAAGAATCGTCGTGGGGAGCCAAGGGTGCAGGTGTCGTCGTTTCGCCGCGTAAGCGCGGGCGCAGTTGTTTTCGCCGTTCTCGCTGCTTTCGCCTCGAGCGCCCTGGGCGCAGCTCCCGCGACAGCCCCGTCAAGCGTCGATCCGGCCCAGGCGGCGCGGGGGAGGGCGGCCTATGGAACCGCCTGCGCCTCCTGCCACGGGCTCAACCTGTCGGGCGGCGGCGCGCCGGCCCTGAAGGGCGCGAGCTTCGTCGCGCGGAACATGGGGAGCGCTGCGGCCCTGACCGAGCTGGACCGCAACATCCGCCGCATGCCCAAGCAGGCGCCGCACAGCCTGCCCGCCAAGACCTACGCCGACATCAAGGCCTATATCCTGGCCGCCAACGGCTACAAGCCGCCGGCCGCGCCCGTAGCCGCCAGCGCCCACGGAGCGCCGGTCAAGCCTGCCGCCGGCAAGCCGGCCGCCACCGCAAAGGCGGCTCCGCGCGAGGTGCTTCCGGCAGCGCCCAAGACCGTCGCCCAGGCTTCGACGAGCGCGCCCACCGACGCCGAGCTCATCGCGCCCGCCGACGGCGACTGGCCGATGTACAATCGCGACTTCAGCGGCCAGCGCTTCTCCCGGCTCGACCAGATCAATACGGCCACCGCCGGGCGGTTGAAGCCGGTCTGCATCCTGCAGCTGGGCGAGCCCGGCGCCTTCCATGCGAGCCCGATCTTCTACAAGGGCGTGGGCTACGTCACGACGACCTACAGCGTCATGGCCTTCGACGGCGCGACCTGCGCGCGCAAGTGGTCCTACACCCACACGCCCGTCGGCCCCGAGGGCTTCCTCGCCAACCGCGGCGCCGCGCTCTACGAGGGCAAGGTCTTCCGCGGCACGACGGACGGCCATCTCCTGGCGCTCGACGCCGCCACGGGGGCGCTGCTGTGGGACGCCCATGTGGCCGACGCCGGCATCGGCTATTTCATCGGCGCGGCGCCGGTCGTCTACCAGGGGCGGGTGATCATAGGCCTGGGCGGCGGCGACTCCGGGGCGCCCGGCCACATCTACGCCTTCGACGCCAAGACCGGCCGCCGCGTCTGGACCTTCGATTCCGTCGCGTCCCGCGACCAACCCGGCGCCGAGACCTGGCAGAAAGGCGCCGAGCACGGCGGCGGCGCCACCTGGACCTCGTTTGCGGCGGACCCGAAGGACGGCCTGGTCTTCGCGCCCGTCGGCAATCCTGGACCGGACTTCCTGGCTTCCGCCCGGCCGGGCGCCAACCTCTACACCAACTCGGTGGTGGCGCTCGACGCCGCCACCGGCAAGCTCGCCTGGTATGTCCAGCAGATCGCCGGCGACTACCACGACTGGGACACCGCCGCCCCGCCGATGATCTACGAGCAGGATGGCCGTCGCTATCTTGCCGCGGGCAGCAAGGACGGCCACGTCTACCTCTACGACCGTGACACGCGCGCGCTGATCTCCAAGACCCCGGTCACCACGATCAAGAACGCCGACGCTCCGCTGAGCTTCGACAAAAAGACCTTCGTCTGCCCCGGCTTCGGCGGCGGGGTGGAGTGGTACGGACCGGCCTACAGCCCGCAGACCAAGGCCGTCTATGTGGGCACGGTGGACTGGTGCGGGGATTATCAGCTCCAGACTCCGGCGGGCTACAAACCGGGCGGCGTCTATATGGAAGGCGAATTCAGCTTCGCGCCGCCCGGCGAGCAGAAGGGTTGGCTCAAGGCGCTGGACGGCGCCACGGGCAAGGAGCTCTGGAGCTACGCAGCGTCCAAGCCGATGGTGGGCGGGGTGACGCCGACCGCCGGGGGCGTCATCCTGACCGGCGGATCGGACGGGGACTTCCTGGTCTTCGACGCCAAGGACGGCCGCACCCTCTACCGGTTCCACACCGGCGGAGCCGTGGGCGGCGGCGTGTCGACCTATCTGGTGGACGGGCGACAGTACGTCGCCGTAGCTTCGGGCAACCGCAGCGGCCTCCCGTTCGGCGTGCAGGGGTCGCCTACGGTCGTGGTGTTCGCCCTGGACCAGGCGCAATAGGCCTCAGAGCGGCGCGTCCGGCTCGCCCGAGCTGAAGTCCAGGGAAAGCTTTTGATACTTGTGCGTGGCCGGATCGAGCCGGGTGTGGACCGTGTAGTGCACCCGCACAGGGACGCCGGCGACGCTCTTGGTGTCGACGTAGCCCTTGCCGACGAATTCGCACTTGTTCACCGCGGTGAGGCGGATCAGCTGCAACGCCGGGAAGGTCGCTTGGGCGGGGTTGACGATCTCCTGCAGGATCATTGGCTGCAGCCCCTTGTAGGCGGCCGCCTCATTCCGGCACGCCGCACTCTGTCCGCAGGCGGCGAGGGCGAATACGCCAAACAGCAGCACGGTGCGCATGAGCGATCTCCTCAATGGGTCGTATCCCTAGAACGCTCAATCTTCACTATGGCGCCAAAGGCCGGCGCAAGTTCTCGTCAGGCTTTAACGGTCTTGCTCTGACGCGCCACCACGTCGTCTGCGAGGCGACCGGTGAGCTCGGCCATGTGGTCGAACGCGGCCTCGAAGCTGCCCAGTCCCTGGGTGAGGCCGCGAAGTTCCAAGATGAAGTCCTGGCGATGCTCCTCGGGCATATAGGCCTCGATCACGTCCCAGTTCGGCCAGTCGGCCTTGGGCTCGAAGCCCAGGATCTGCCCCCGCCGCGCCGCGACCGCGGCGGTGATCTTCGGCGTGCTGGAGGACGGCGCCGAGATCACCAGCTTCTCGATCGGCTCCAGCAGATAGGGCGCGCACTGGCGAAGGCCTTCGCTCATCGCCAGGCGTCCGGCCGCGCGGAACGACATCTCGGAGCTGTCGACGCTGTGGTAGCCGCCGTCGATCAGCACCGCCTCCACGTCCACCACCGGAAAGCCGAGGGGCCCGCGCTCCATGGCGTCCTTCAGGCCCTGCTCCACGGCCGGGATCCACTGCTTGGGGACCGCCCCGCCGGTGATCCGCTGCGAGAAGGTGAAGCCTGAGCCGCGGGCGCCGGGTTTGATCTCCACCAGGACGTCGCCGAACTGGCCGTGGCCGCCGGACTGCTTCTTATGGCGGCCATGCTGGGTGACCGGCTTTCGGATCGACTCCCGGTAGGCGACGGTCGGCCGCGCCGAGACCACATCCAGGCCGAACCGGCGCTTCAGCCGGTCCATGGTGGTCTCCAGATGGGTCGGGCCCTGGCCCTCCAACAAGGTCTGTAGGGTGACGGGATCGCGCCTGACCGACAGCGAGGTGTCTTCTTCCAAAAGCTTGGTGAGCGCAGCCGCCAGACGCACGTCGTCCTTGCGCTCCTTCGCCTGGATGCCTTGGGCAAAGAGGGGCGCGCGCTTGGCCTCCCGCCGGGCCGGCCGTGATCGTCCGTCGGCCGACAACAGGTCGCCGCTCACGGCCTCGTCGATCTTGGCCACCGCGACGATCTCGCCGGGCAGGGCGGCGGGCACCTTTTTGGTCGAGCCGCCGTTGATCGCCAGGATTCCGCCTGCGCGGTGGTGGCCCCCGTCGGCGAGGCGAAGGTCGGCGCCGTCCTGCAGGCCGCCGCCCAGCACGCGCGCCAGGGCGAGCTTCCCGGCCTGGCCGGCGTGGGAGACGGCGAAGACATAGGCCGATGGGCCGTCCGCCCCGATCCTCTGGGCCGCAGCTTCGCTGCTCGGCGCCTCGTGGCGCAGGGCCTTGAGCAGGCGACGAATCCCAAAGCCGTTTAGCGCCGAACCCAGGAAGACGGGCACGATCTTGTCTTCTCGAAGCTCCGCCGCCAGGTCGCCGAAGACTTCCTCTGGCGTAGGCTCGATATCGCTGAGAAGTTTCTCGAGCAGCACGTCGTCGTAATCGGCGAGTTGCTCCAGCATGTGGAAGCGCGCCTCGGCCTCTTCGGCGGCGTTCTCTTCAGTGAGGTCCACGCGGGCGGAGGGTTGTCCGGGGCGGTAGATGAAGCCGCGTTCCAGGGCCAGGTCGATGAAACCGTTGATCCGCTCGCCGTCGTAGAGCGGGATCTGCCGCGCCACGACGGGAAGACCGCTGGCCGCCTGCAGCGCCTGGAGAAGTTCGTCCAGCCGGTCGCGCGCCTGCTCGATCTTGTTCACGAAAATGGCGTGCGGGATGTTTAGCCGCTCCAGCGTCTTCAGTATGGGCTGGGCCAGGATCGCCTTCGCCGGCTGGGGGTCGACCACCACCACGACCAGATCCACCGCCGGCAAGACGTTGTCCGCCATGCTGCCGAAGTCGCTGGAGCCGGGACAGTCCACCAGCGAGAAGCGGTCGCCTAGGAATTCGATGCCGGCGAGATTGAGCTCCACGGATTGGCCTCGGTGGCGCGCCTCGGGCGAGCTGTCGCCGATGCTTGCGCCCGCCGCTACGTCGCCTTGTCGCGGAACCGCGCCGCTCGCGAACAGCAGGGCTTCGAGCAGCGTCGTCTTGCCTGCGGCGGCGGGGCCGGTGATGGCCACCGCACGAACCGATTCTGCGCCTTGCGCCATGAACGGCTCCCTATGTCCGGGCGTGTTATGGCGCGATGCGCTTACTTTAGGTCGCCCGACTTCAGCTTGTCTCCGCTTCCCGAAAAGGGCAAGCGGCGCAGAGCAAGGAACGGGGACGCCGCCGGCCGGGAGGAGCTTCGCCAATGGGAGCCGTTTATGACCTGACAGGCAGACGGGTGCTTGTGACAGGCGCTTCCTCGGGGATCGGCCGCTCGATCGCCGAGGCCGTCGTCCAGGCGGGCGGCGCGGTCGCAGCCCTGGCGCGCGACGGCGAACGCCTGGACGCGCTGCAGAGGCAACTCGGGCCGCGCCTCCTGCCGATCGCCTGCGACGTAACTGACGACGAGGGGCTCATGGCGGCGGGCCGGACGGCGGCCGCCCAGTTCGGCGGGCTGGATTGCGCCGTGATCAACGCCGGGGTGTCCGACGCCAGCCTGCTGAGCTCAGGCGATCCGTCGCATTGGCGGCGCGTCATCGAGACGAACCTGATCGGCGCCATGGCGACCATCCGGGCCGTCCTGCCGCACTTTCCCGAGGACGGAGCCCGCGACGTGGTGGTGATCGGGTCGATCTCCTCCACCCACGCCCATCCAACGTGGCCAGCCTACGCCAGCAGCAAGGCGGGCCTCGCCATGGCGACCGAGTGCCTGCGCCTGGAGCTGGCGCCGCGCGACATCCGCGTCAGCCTCATCGAGTTCGCCCAGGTCGCCACCGAGATCCGGGAGCGCTCGACCGTCGATCCGGGCGTCCATCAGCTCTCGCCCCTGGTGGTCGATCCCTCGCTGATCCGCCGCATGGATCCCGCGACCATCGCCGAGTTCGTGCTCTTCGCGGTCTGCCAGCCCCAGGGCGTCCACCTGAACCACATCGTCGCCCGCCCGAGCGGCTGCATCTCCTAATCCAGGCGAACCCAGCGGTCGAAGGTGCAGGCCTGGCCGTGGACGGCGCCTTCTCCATCGATCAGGTTCCAGACCACCGCCTGCTCGATCCGGAAGCGCCGGCCGGTGGCGGAAATCCTGACCCCGCCGTAGTCGTCGATGAAGCCGTTGCGGGCGACGCGGTCCAGAAGCCGCGCCCGCTCTTCCCGCAGCGCCGGCTCTGCTGAAAGACGCGAGGGCATCCGGCTGAACGCTTCCGCCGATTGCTCGAAGAGCTCCAGGGCCAGGCGGTTTCCGTAGAAGAAGACCGGATCAGCCTCAGCCCCATGCGCCACGATCACGCGGGGCGCGGTCCAGAGGGCCATGTTCACGTCCCCCGCCGTCTCCGTCAGCCGCCGGCCGGTGAGGCGATGGAAACTCTCGGCGATCAGGGCGAGACGCGGCGACAGGTCCGGGCCGTACGTGGGCGGAGGCGAGGCTGCATCTTTCAAAGTGATCTCCGGCTCCGGCGAGCCTGGACTGTAGCCTTTCGATCCCCGCGCATTAAGCTCGCGCTCATGCGTCTGAAGAAGTTGCTGATCGCCAACCGCGGCGAAATCGCCATCCGCGTCGCCCGCGCCGCCGCCGAATTGGGGATCAGGTCGGTCGCGGTCTATTCGCAGGACGACGCCGCCTCCCTGCATCGCGACCTGGCGGACGAGGCCCACCCCTTGGCCGCAAGCGGGCCAGCGGCCTATCTCGACGGCCCGGCGCTTGTCGAAGCGGCGCTCGCGGCGGGCTGCGACGCCGTGCATCCCGGCTACGGCTTCCTGTCGGAAAGCGCCGCCTTTGCGCGCCTTTGCATCGAGGGTGGACTGACCTTTGTCGGCCCCGATCCGGAGACCCTCGAGCTCTTCGGCGACAAGGCCCGCGCGCGGGCGCTGGCGCAGGAGCTCGGCCTGCCGCTCGCGCAGGGCGTGGAGGGCGGCGCCACGCTTGCGGATATCCGCGCCTTCCAGGCGAGCCTTCGCCCCGGCCAGGCGCTGATGATCAAGGCCGTCGCCGGCGGCGGCGGGCGCGGCATCCGGCGAGTGGAGCCCAGCGAGGATCCGGCGGCCGCCTTCGAGGCTTGCACGCGTGAGGCGCAGGCGGCCTTCGGCGACGGACGCCTCTACGCCGAGCAGCTGATCCTCCACGCCCGCCACATCGAGGTGCAGGTCGCGGGCGACGGGGACGAGGCCGTCGCGATCCATGACCGCGAATGCTCGATCCAGCGCCGACGCCAGAAGCTGATCGAGGTCGCGCCCGCGCCGAACCTCACTCCAACCGTCCGCGAGGGGATGCGCGAGGCCGCCCTGCGCCTGGCGACCGCCGCCCGTTGCCGCGGCCTCGTGACGGTGGAGTTCCTGCTGGAGCCGGACGGCCGCTTCGTCTTCATGGAGGCCAATCCCCGCCTGCAGGTGGAGCACACGGTGACCGAGGCCGTCACCGGCCTCGACCTCGTCCAGGCCCAGCTTCGCCTGGCCGGCGGCGCGCGCCTCGCGGACCTGAGCCTGGAGGGGGCGGCGGCGCGCGGCTATGCGATCCAGCTGCGCGTGAACCTGGAGACCATGGCCGCCGATGGCGCAATCTCCAGCGACGCCGGCGGGACCCTGACGCGCTACGAGGCGCCGAGCGGGCCCGGCGTCCGCGTGGACGGCTACGGCTACGCCGGTTACGCCACCAGCCCCGCCTTCGACAGCCTGATCGCCAAGCTGATCGTCTCGAGCGCGCAGGACGATCTGGCGACCTGCGCCGCCAAGGCCGATCGGGCGGCCGCCGAGTTCCGCATCGAAGGCGTCGCCACCAACCTGGCCTTGCTGCGCGCCGTGCTCGAACGGCCCGAGTTCGCCGACGGCCGGGCGGACACCGGCTTTCTGGAGGCCGAGCTGGCGGCCCTGGTCGCCCGCGCACAGGCGCTCGCCCCGCTGGCCCTGACGGCGGTCCCCCAACGGGCGCCCGCGCCGGCGGAGGTTCTGCCCGAAGGCGCCGTGGCGGTCACCGCGCCGGTGCGCGGCGTGCTGATCGGCTTCGACGCCGTGGCCGGGGAGATCGTCCGGGCCGGTCAGGCGGTGGCGGTGCTGGAGGCCATGAAGATGCAGCACGTGGTGACCGCGCCCGCCGCGGGCCTGCTGCGCGCGGCTTCGCCCAAGGCCGGCGATGTGGTGGACGCCGGCGCGGTCCTCGCGTTCATCGAGCCTGGCGACGCCGATCATCATCAGGCGGACGAGGAGGCGATAGACCTCGATTTTATCCGGCCCGACCTCGCCGAGGTGCGCGAACTGCACGCGCTCACGCTCGACGAAGGCAGGCCCGCGGCGGTGGCCCGGCGCCGCAAGACGGGTCAGCGCACGGCGCGAGAGAACCTGGACGCGGTGTTCGATCCCGGCAGTTTCAAGGAGTTCGGCGCCCTGGCCGTGGCGGCCCAGCGCAAGCGCCGCTCGCTGGAGGACCTGCGCGCCAATTCCCCCGCCGACGGGATCGTCACCGGGGTGGGCGAGGTGAACGGCGAGTTCTTCCAATCCGACAAGTCCCGCTGCGTGGGCCTGGCCTACGACTTCACCGTCCTGGCGGGCACCCAGGGCCACTTCAGCCACGAGAAGACGGACCGGATGCTGGAGTTCGCCGCCCATTGGACGCTGCCGGTGATCTTCTTCACCGAAGGCGGCGGCGGGCGTCCGGGCGATGTGGACGCGGATCTGCTCTGGGCGTCGCGCCTCGACACCACCAGCTTCACCACCTTCGCCCGGCTGTCGGGCGTCGCGCCCCGGATCTCGATCAACTCGGGGCGCTGTTTCGCCGGGAATGCGGTCTTCTTCGGCTGTGCGGACGTGACCATCGCCACCCGCTATTCCAACATCGGACTGGGCGGCCCCGCCATGATCGAGGGCGGCGGGCTGGGGGTCGTATCGCCGGACGAGATCGGGCCCTCGGAGGTGCAGTGGGCCAACGGCGTGATCGACCTGCTGGTCGAGGACGAGGCCGAGGGCGCCCGCGTCGCCAAGCAGGTCCTGGGCTATTTCCAGGGGCCCGTCGCGCAGTGGAGCTGCGCCGACCAGCGCGAGCTGCGCCACGTGATCCCGGAGAACCGGCTTAGGGTCTACGACATCGGCCGCGTGATCCGCACCCTGGCCGACGACGGCTCCTTCACCGAGCTGCGCGGCGGCTACGGGCGCGGCATGATCACCGGGTTCCTGCGGATCGAAGGCAGGCCCATGGGCCTGATCGCCAACGACCCGCGCTGGCTGGGCGGCGCCATAGACTCCGAAGGTGCGGAGAAGGGCGGGCGCTTCCTGCAGCTCTGCGACGCCTTCGACATCCCGGTGCTGTCGCTCTGCGACACGCCCGGCTTTATGGTCGGACCGCAAAGCGAGCAGACGGCCGCCGTCCGGCGGGGCTCGCGGCTGTTCATCGTCGCAGCGACCCTATCGGTCCCCATCTTCACGGTGGTGGTGCGGAAGGGCTATGGCCTGGGCGCCCAGGCCATGACCGGCGGAGACTTCTCGGCCGCGGCCTTCACCATCGCCTGGCCCAGCGCCGAGTTCGGGCCCATGGGCCTGGAGGGCGCGACCCGCCTGGGGTTCCGCAAGGAGTTGGAGGCCGAGGCCGATCCCACCGCCCGCCAGGCCCTGTTCGAGAAGCTCGTCGGCCAGATGTACGAGGCGGGCAAGGCCGTCTCGGTCGCCCGCGCGACGGAGATCGACGCGGTGATCGATCCCAAGGACACCCGGGCCTGGATCGTCCAGGGCCTGAAGGCCTGTGGCCCGCCCGCTCCGCGCACGGGTAAGAAGCGCCCGTTCGTGGACGTCTGGTGAAAGCCGATGCTGGAACGGCGTAGAGCTCCTTGTCGAAGGCGATCTATCGAACGGCATTAGCCTGACGAACGTCGATGCGTTAGCATTCCGCCAGTTCGTTGGGAGGCGAAGACATGATGCCAGTGCAGGAGCTGGAAGCGGCTGTGGCGCGGCGTGGCGTGACGATCAATCGATTGGAGCCGCGGCTGGGCGCCGAGATCGAGGGCGTGGACCTTCGCCAGCCGGTCGACGACGAGCTGCGCGACATCCTCTACGCGGCCATGGTGCGCCACCGGGTCATCTTCCTTCGGGACCAGCATATCACGGCCGAGCAGCACGTCGCGTTCGGGCGCGGGTTCGGCAAGCTGGAAGTCCACCCGCTGAACACCGGCGAGGACGGCCACTACAAGGGCGATGGCCACTCTGAAATCCTGGCGGTGCGCACGCAGCAGCGGGGCCTGGCCGAGTTCAGCGGCCGCGACGACGGGGCGGCCAACAACTGGCACACCGACATGACGCAGCGCCCGTGCCCGCCGGCGCTGGCGATTCTGCGCGGCGTCGAGATCCCGCCCCTGGGCGGCGACACCTGCTGGGCGAGCGCGGTGTCGGCCTACGACGGCCTGGACGCCGCCACGAAGGCTCAGATCGAACCCCTGCTGGCGGTCCACGACACGCGGCCGGCTCAGCGCCGCTACGCGAAGACTGCTGAAGACCTGGAGCGGATCGACCGCGAAAATCCGCCGAGCGAGCATCCGGTGGTGCGCGTCCATCCGGACACCGGGGAGCGGATGCTGTTCGTCAACGCCGGCCAGACCAAGAGCATCGTCGGCATGGCGCCGGACGAGAGCGACGCGCTGCTGGAAAAGCTCTACGCCCAGTTCAGCCGCCCCGAATACCAGGTGCGGTTCCGCTGGCGGCCCAACTCCATCGCGATCTGGGACGAACGCTCGACCCAGCACTACGCCGTCCAGGGCTTCGAGGGCCTGGAGGAGCGGATCATGCACCGGATCTGCGTGGTGGGCGACGAGCCCTTCGGCCCCGCTAAGCCGCGACCCTGACCAACGCCGCCTGCGCAACGCGAGCGCCGTGCCCGCTCGCCGCCTCGCCAAAGGCCTTGGGCCATACATCTGTAGCGGTTGGGCCGCGTTCGGTTGCATTGCCTATTCGCCGCGGTAGACGCCCTTGCGCTTCTCCGCGAAGGCCGAGACCGCCTCGCGGAAGTCTTTGGTGTTCATGGTGTAGAGCTCATAGGCGAGCGAGGCCTCGAAGGCCGCGGCGGTCATCGACTTCAGCGCCGTGTTGAGCGAGACCTTGGTGTAGTTCACCGCGTGCGGGGGAAGGTCGCGAAGCTTCTCGGCGATCGTCTGGACGTGAGCGTCGAGATCCGCATCGGGCAGGCAGCGGTTGATGAGGCCGATCTCCTCGGCGACCTTGGCCGGCACAGGCTCGCCCAGCATCAGATATTCCTTGGCCCGGTGGAAGCCGATGGCCAGCGGCCACAGCAGCACGCCGCCGTCGCCCGCCGCCATGCCGGCGCGCACGTGGGAGTCGCAGAGCCTGGCGCCCTCGGCGGCGAAGACCATGTCGCAGGCCAGCGCCAGGTTGACGCCCATGCCGAAGGCCACGCCCCTCACCTTGGCGAGGATCGGCTTCTCGCATTCCAGGATGTTCATCACATGCTTGCGCGCGCTACGGGTCGTCGGGTTGACCGGGTTCGGCAACCTGCCGCTCAACTTGCCCGAAAGGCCGCTGAGGTCGACGCCCGAACAGAAGTCGCCGCCGTCGCCGGTGAGGATGATCACCCGCACTGCAGGGTCGAGCCACAGATCATCCCAAATGGTGGTCAGCTCCTCGTTCATCCGCGGCGTGGCGGCGTTCTTCTTGCCCGGATTGGAGAGGGTGACCGTCATGATCCCCTGGGCCAGGTCGAGCTTGAGGGCCGTGTAGCGGGAATAGTCGTGCTCGGATTCGGCGACGGGCATGGCGGGCCTTTCCAATAGCTTGAAGCGGCGCGGCTTTTGGGCGCCCTAGGTCGCTGATTTCATGACCACGGCCATGACGATCCCCCACCGTCGCCACGCCGTCTACTCTTCCGACGCCCCAAGGCATCCATCGCGGTTCAGCCGGTCGGCGATCGCCTTGGCGATGGCGTAGGAGCCGCGCGCGTCCGGGTGCTTGTTGTGCGCGATATGCCAGCTCGGATCGATCGGGGCGTAGACGTAGTCGAAGCCGCCTTTCCAGCACAGTGGGATCCGAAGCTTGGAATTCACGTGACTTGAAGTCGCGGCC
>JADMIO011385336.1_pt1 | contig 58052 bp, 38 predicted proteins | sample 8958161 | NCBI WGS metagenome assembly JADMIO01 (sample SAMN16585339, study PRJNA669376) | soil metagenome | isolation source: Crop rotation soil | place: USA: Cullars Rotation, Alabama | collected 2011
CGCGACTTCAAGTCACGTGAATTCCAAGCTTCGGATCCCACTGTGCTGGAAAGCGATGCATGGGCGCGGTGGAGACCGGCCACTCACGGGTGAATTCCCGGAGATCGTAGCTCGCACGGTTCCGGGTGACCGGGCCGTACTGCATGTCGGCGGTCGCCATGCCGCCACGAGCCCCTTTGGGAAGTGGAAACCTGATTCGCAACCGGTGATTGCCCGTGAGGTTGACGCCATCCACCGCCACGCGGATCAGGCTGGAACCGTGGTCCGCGCGGACCGTCACGGTTCCCCTGGTTCTGTCCCCCACCGTGAACTCCCGGGCAACCGCCGCAACGAGAGGGCCTGGCCAAACCACCCTTGGCCTAGCCCATTCGGCCATCACCGGCTCATCGCCCTCGACCGGCTGAAAGGTGTACGTATCGCCTTCGTCGCGGTCGCTCACCAGCTGGGCAAAGCCGCCCTTTTCCGAAAGCGCAAAGGCACGCGGTCCGGCCCGCAGCGTCCAGCCGTTGCCGGAAAGCTCGCTCGCGTCGGCCCGTACGGGGTCGGTGATTTCCCCTGCCGCGCCGGCGGACGCAACGACCCTGAGCGACCGCAGCCCGTGAGCCGGCGTCTCCGGCGCCTGCAGCGCCACGCGAACGGCGCGCACACGGTCCTGGTCGGGGTAATCACGAGGGCTGTCGAGGCGTTCAAACGCGTCGTACTGATCGAGAACCTGGATTGTTACCGGCGAGCCGTCGGCGGTCGCCAGCCCGGGGACCGGGACACGGCGGCCCTGGGTGGTCCGGCGGTCAGGCGAGCCCACGATTACGTCATCCTGGAAGACCGTGAGAGTCGCCTCGACCACGCCGCCGGCCGGCGTCGGCCGCGGATTGACCAGCACCAGCGACGGAGTCCATCGCGCCCGTCCGCGCCGGGCGACGGAGCGATCCTGCTGCAGTCGCTCGTGCAGGAGGTCAACCAGGAGGCCACGAGCCTGGATGATCACCGACGAAGCCCGCGCCGCGATGTCCCGGGCGACTTCGTCGGTGACGCAGCCGCCAAAGGAATCGTGCGGATGGTTCAACAGGTGATCGCGCCAGGCGGCTACCAGGAGCGGCCGCGCATCTTCCTTTCCTTCCAGCAACGCCAGCGCCGCCTGCGGCTCGGCCCACCGCAACAGGAGCCGGTCGCCTTCGGCGATCGCCGCCTTCAGTCGCGCGCGGGTCGAGTGAATTCCCTGGAGGGTCCAGGTGTAGCGATAGGAAAACCGCAGCTCCCCGCGGGTTTCGGGAAGGTGGTCCGATTCCGAAATCCCGGCGAAGTAATCCAGCGGTGACGCAATGGTGAACTCGTGATCGGGCGCCGCGCGAGACAGCTCGTCCAGCAGCGCAGGTAATCGCGGCTCGACGGCGTGATGATCGGCACCGGCCGGTATGAGCCGCACAGCCGAGCTCGAGCGGGGCGACAGCATGGCGGACAGCTCTTTCCACCGCTGCGCCAATCGTGCCGGGTCGTGTGGCAACCCCGAGCCGATTTCGTACCCGGGAGGCGGAAGATGATGAACCACGAGTGAGGAACCGTCGGGCGCGATCCAGCGAAAAACGTCGGTCTCCTGTCCCGGTTCGCCACCGTACCCGCGCCAGAGAATTCCGTGGCGGATGCCGAAGCCTGCCAGGATGGTCGGCAACGCGGAGGGATGTCCGAACGCGTCCGGGCTGTATCCGAGCGCCAGGGGCCGTCCCACCGACTCGGCGACGCGGCGTCCCGCCAGGAGATTGCGGACCAGCGATTCATCCGAGGCGAGGAGCTCATCGGAAAGGACATACCACGGGCCCACCAGGAGCCGGCCGGCCGATGCCAGCTTCGCGACGCGGTCGTGCTGCGCGGGACGGAGATCGAGGTAATCGTCCAGCATCGCGGCCTGGCCGTCGAGCAGGAAGCAGCTGAATGCGGGATCGCGCTCGAGGACGCTGACGACCTCGTCCATGACGCGAACGAGTCGCTGCCGGAACCGCGCCGCGGTCTCATACCACTCGCGGTCCCAGTGGGTGTGGGGCACGACGATGACTTTGATCATCGCGCGACGCTCGACGCGCGACGCACAACGGCAGCCCGGCGCTCGCGCGGCTTCGTCACTCTTGCTCCATTTCGTTCAGCGTCGTGCGTCGTGCGTCGTGCGCCGAGCGTTTAGCGCAACCCAAGTTCCGTCTTGGCATCCAAGGGAAGGTACGGAATCAACTGCGGAATCGGCACCGCGAAGCCAAGGCCCGCCGCCTCCTTGAGTCCGGAGCGGTGCAGCGCGACCACCTCGCCATCCGCATTGAAAATGGGGCTTCCGCTCGAACCGCCGACGGTGAAGCCGTCGAACTGGATCCGCTCCGGCGTCACCTTGCTGAAGATTCCGGCACTCATGGAGCTCTGCACTTTTCCGGACGCATCCAGCGCGAGTGCGGCCCCAGCCGGGAAGCCGATCAATGCGGCAGGTTCGCCCTGGCGTACATGGGTGCCGCTCCAGTCCACATGCGGGACGACGGGACCGCGATATCCGCGAATCCGGATCACCGCGACATCAGGGCCGTCCGCCGGAGCGACCATTACCACATCAGACCGGACCATGAATTTCTGGTCCGCCATCGTGACGAAGACGGAATCGGCAACCTTGCCCTCCGGCTGCGCGACATGACGATTGGTAATGAAGATCCCGGAAGTGGTCAGGGCGAAGCCCGAGCCGTCAAAGATCTCGGCCCCGGTGTACGCGGTGACCAGACCGACTGCCCCTCCGGCCGACTGCGCCAGCGCGGGGAGATTCACGCCCTTGAGTCCCCGCATCTGGGCGTCCACCGACTGCATCTTCCGCTCGGCATCGCGGGTGGCGTTCCGCAGGCTGTCCAGCAGGGCGGTCCCGCCCGCGGCATCCGCGGAAGCGCGCGCCAGCTGACCCTTCAGGCGGGTGAGCTCCCCCTGGGTCGCGCGACGGATCGAATCTCCGGCGCTGAGCTGATCCGCCATCTGCGCCTGGGCCCGTTTCAGCGCGCCTTCCAGGGCCTCGGTGCGCCGCGATGATACCGTGAGCTCCTGCCGGAGAGAATCCAGCACCGCGGCGGGCGCCGCGGATGAGCGGGCACTATCCAGCTGCTGCCGGAGCCGCTCGAACTCCGCGGCCGCGATGCGGCGGACCGAATCTTCCGCGGCCTGCTGGGCCAGGAGGGCGGCCGCGGTCGCACGGTCGCGCTGGTCGGTGTACCAGAGGAATGCCCCGACCGTACCGGCCAGCGCCAGGACGAAACACCAGACCACCCATCGCAGCTTCCGGCTGCTGCGGCGGGATGACTCCTCCATCATTTCACGGAAGAAGACGGTCTTGCCCTTCCCCATGAAGCTGCGGCGAACCGCCTGTCCCTGGGGGTCGGTCACGGTCCGGTTGGTGGAGCTCTCGGGGACTCGCTTCGTCACGCCTGGCGCTGCCAGCTGATCCACTACCAGGTCCGGCCCGCCATCCCCCAGGGTGATTCGCTCTCCAGGCTGCAGAACGTGATCACCCACGAGGAGTTTTCCGTCCACGTACGTGCCGTTGCGGCTCTTGGCATCCCGCAGCACGGGCTCGGCCTTCAGGTTGAGAACCACCTCGGCGTGCACCCGTGAAACGGAGGTATCGCCCGGTGCCACCGGCTGCAGCTCGCACTCGTCTCCCCGCCCGATCCGGATGCGTTTGCCCTTGACCGTGAACTTGTTTCCGCTGCGGGTGTCGTGAACCACCAGTTCGATGAGCTGTGACGGCGCGGAAGTTGGTGGCGGCGCTGGGGCAGCTTTCGGCACGGCAACGCTCCGCACGGCCTCCATGGGCATGGTCGGCGCGGAGGGCCGGATCGCGCGCTGCGGTTCCGCGACCGTGTTCGCGATGCGGCGTTTTTCGGTTGCTTCGATCTTGAGCCGCGGGCCACGGTCACCGAGCCCGACGACCACGCCCGCACTCAAGGGTACCGGCTTGTCATGCGACACGTGCTGGTCATTGAGCGAGGTCCCGTTGCGGCTTCCCACATCCTCCAGCCACCACTTGCCGTGCTCGAAGAACATTCGCGCATGGTAGCCGGAGACGACTTCACTTCGCTCGCCCGAAAATACCCACTCGCATTCGGACTCCCGGCCCAGGCGGACCAGCTCGGTCTCGAATTCCCGGAGTTCGCCGGACGCAGTGTCTCGAATGGAGATGTAAGACATGGGCGCGACAATATGGGCCCCGCTGTGGCGGATGGGGAGTGAGCGGGAGCACAAACGCTCGACGCACGACGCACGACGACGCCGTTGCGTCGAGAGGCTCAGGGAATAAACTGTTGCGTCGAGCGTCGAACGTCGCGCCTCGGGCTGTTATGTTTCCGTCTCATGTGCGACGAAACGACACCTGAATCCACGACGACGGTAGATCCGGCGGGGCTCTTCGCGTTAACCGAGGAGCGCTTCAGCGATCTGTTCGAGCTGGAGCGCCTCGTGGCAACCGGCGAGCAGCGCGTGCTTTTCCTCGCCCGCGACCGGGTCCTCAAGCGGCGGGTCGCGCTCTGGATTCACTACCAGCCCAACACCGACTCGCGCCGCTGGTTCGAGCGGGAAACCGAGCTGCTTGCCTCGCTCGACCATCCCGCCATCCGCGCCGTCTATTCGGCGGGGGTGAGGGATGACCTCGCCTGGCGGGCCAGCAAGTGGATTGACGGCGAGAGTCTGAACGACGCCGTTAAGCGGGGACCTCGCCCAATTCCGACTGTGGTTCAAATCGCCCGGGACCTGATGGCCGCCCTCGAGTACGCCCACGCCGAGCGCGTGGTGTTGCGACGCATACTCCCCACCACGTTGATGATCGATCGCGCCGATCGGGCGCTCATCACCGATCTTCGTTATGCCAATTTCTGCCTCGACGTGGCCACCGCGGACGACCCTACCACCGAGGCGTTCCTCGCGCCCGAAACCCGCGAGCACAAGGCGGGCGAGCCCGCGGCCGATATCTACAACGCCGGCGCATTGCTGTACTACGCAATCACGGGAGTCCAGCCCGCGGCCGATCCCCTGGCACTCCGGAAACCGCGGGATCTGAGACCCAGCTGTCCCCAGGCGGTCGAGCGGGTCATTCTGCGGGCGATGAAAGCCGATCCCGGGGCCCGGTATTACACCGCCGCGGAAATGGGTGACGACCTCGCGTCGGACCTGGGAGACTTCGACATCCCGCAGACCGTAGCCCCGGCGATCGGGACCGGCACCGAGGACTCGCGCGCCTGGGAAAAACGGCTGCGGCGCGCCCTCGGCGACCAGTACGAGCTGCTGAGCGAGCTGGGCGCCGGTGGATTCGGACGGGTGTACCGGGTGCGCGACCTGCGACTGGAGCGCGATGCCGCGCTCAAGATTCTGCACCCGTTCCTGACCGTCGATCCGGCCGTCGTGGACCGGTTTCGCCGGGAGGCACAGCTGGCCGCCCGGCTCGACCACCAGAATATCGTGCAGATTTTCGACATCGGCGGGCGCGCGGGACTGCAGTGGTACATCATGGAATACGTGCCGGGGAAGAGCCTGGCGCAGATCGTCCAGAATACCGGTCCGCTGCCGCTCGACCGGGTCATCCGCCTCCTGCTCGAAGCCCTCGACGCGCTGGCCCACGCGCATGCGCAGGGACTGGTGCACCGGGATCTCAAGCCGGAGAACATGCTGATCGACGGCGTGGACGGCGGGGTCCGCATCGCCGACTTCGGACTCGCGCTCGCGTTCCAGGGACCGGACCGTTTCGGTGGTGCCTCCGCCTCACGCGCCGGTACTCCGGAATTCGCCGCGCCGGAGCAGCTCCTCGGCGAACCGGTTGACGCGCGGACCGATCTCTACTCACTCTCGGCGGTGGGGTACTTCGCACTGGCGGGAACCCCGCCCTTCTCGGGCGGGACCGTGGAGTCGATCATCGCCCGCCAGGCTACCGCCGAGTTGCCTGACCTCGAGCCGCGACGCGAAGACGTGCCGGAACGGTTGATTGCGGTGCTGCAGAAAGGCGCCTCACCCAACCCGGGGGACCGTTACCGCTCGGCGGACGAGTATGCCCAGGCGTTGAAAAAGGCCAGCAGGGATCCGCTGCGGTGGTGGAAGGAGATGGTCGGTTGAGCGACCGACGCTAGAAACAAAACGTCGGTCGTCGGTCGTCAGTTGCCGTTGCTATACCGCCCATGCTTCGTCCGAATGATCACGACGCCATTGGAGGCCTTCGAGCCGTACATCGCGGACGCCGAGGCGCCCTTCAGGATCTCGATGCTCTCGATGTCGTTGGGATTGATGTCGGCGATACGGTTCAGCGCGTCTTCCTGGTTGGACGAAATGGCCCCGCGCTCGCCCTGCGTCACCGCGTTCACCCCACCAGGGATAGTGGCATTGCTCACCACCACGCCGTCCAGGATGAACAGCGGATCGCTATTGCCGAGGATGGTGCTGACGCCGCGGAGGCGGAGCTTGATGCCGCCACCGGGAGCGCCGGAGTTGCTGGTGATGGAGGCGCCGTTCACCTTGCCGCGCATCGCGTCATCTACCGAGGGAGCTGGTGTCCGGGACAGCTCGGTCGCGCTGATTTCGGCAACGGAATTGGAGAGGTTGCGGCGCTCGACACCGGTCGCCTGGCCGGTCACTACCAGCCTCGAAAGCTGGAAGACATCCCGCCGGACGTTCATCACGACGGTTTCTTCGAAGGCCTGGACCCGGGATTCCTTCTTCTCGTACCCGGTCGATTCGAAGGAGAGGGTCACCTCGCGGATCGGCACGTAGACGATGAACGTGCCGTCTACGCGAACCTGCGCCTGGATCGGTGTCCCGAGAACGCGGACCAGCCCAGGATACACCGACTGCCCCATCGTGGAGTCCACCACCCGGCCGATGATCATCCGCGTCTGAGCTTCTGACGCGGATGCGGCCGCAAGCAGCAGCGCGAACGTCCCGAACCACACTCGCTTCATGGCCCCTCCCCGGGTCTGAGGCTCCTTCCTCGAATAAGCCGGAGCCCTGACAGACTGTCAATACACCGCAGACCCTAAGACGGATGGGCGGAGAGGCGGATAGGCGGATAGCAAATCCAGCATTCAAAAAGAAACGGGGGCCTAACCGAGCCCCCGTCATCACTATCCGCCTCTCCGCCCCTCCGTCTATCCGCCTAGGGCAGGGGCAGGCCCGAAACCACCGGTCCATTGGTCAGTCCCTGCACCGTCGCGCAACCCGCCGGTCGCGGATTCCGGAAAGAACACTCGCCTTCCGGAAACGGCCGCGCCGCGAACGTCACGTGACTGGACTGCTGCCGCGGCAGGGTGCCCAGCAGACCGTATTTCCGCATGTCCACCCAGCGGATGCCGTTCTCATAGACCAGTGAATAGCGCTTGTTGTACAGGAGCTCATCCAGGAGCAGGTCGCCCGAGAGCGTACCACCAGGCCCTGGATCCGCGCCCAAAGTCGGGAGGCCGCCGGACACCGTGCGGATGATATTGATGTCGGCAAGGGCGCCGGGGCGGTCACCGGTGTGGAGACGCGCTTCGGCCCGCAGGAGGAGCAACTCCTCGTTGCGGATGATCGGGACCGACGCATCCGGGGCATTGTAGACCAGGAACCGAAGGTTGGTGGAAACGCCCTGCAGCGAGCGAACTAACGGAACGCCGTTCGCGTCGTTCGGGTTGTAGGTCACCTTGCGGGTGTACCGGTCATCCAGCTGCGTGTTCGTGGGTGGATTCTTGTACTGCACATCGGTGCGAAGCGACGGATGCGCGGTATGCGCGCGGCCCGCCGGCTCGTAGAGCGGGTTGGTCTGGTCACCCGCGATAGTGCTATAGATGTGATACGCACCCGTGTTCAGCTGCGCCACCGTGGTCGGCGTGGCGTTGAGGAACGTATTGGGCAGAATGGCGAGAACCGCCGCGTACTTGCCGTTGGTGTCCGTCAGGGCACCGTCGCCCTGCTCGGATAACGCGCGGGCCTTGAGCGCCCGGTTCAGCTGGCGGAACGTCGCAGGGGTATTGAACGTCCCGTTCGACGTAAACCCGCTGGTGAAGGCGAAGGAGAACGCGGTGCCCGCATTGCCCAGGTCGGTATAGCCGGCATCGTACAACCGCTCGATTTCGGCATAGACCTCTGCCTTGGTCTTGATCGGAGCCAGGGCATCGGGCGTGGCACTGGCCACATCGATCGGCGCCCCGAAATTATCGGTCTGCCGAATCACCTCGTGCAGCTCCCAGGCCATCCAGGTCTCGAAGAAGCCTTTCACGCCGTTCTTCTGCTGATCGGTCAGTGACGTGGGCCCCGAGGCGGGCAGCTTGTCCAGCGCGGCGATGGTCTGTGTTGCCGCGTACATGCTCTGATAATGCCCCGGCCACGAACTGGGACCCTGCGCCGGATCCAGTGGACCGATGAGCGGAATGGTGACGCTGCGGACCTCGGAAGGATCAAGGTTGTACGCATTCCGGGCGTAGATCTCGAGCGTCTCGATTTGCTGGTCGCCGCGAATCGACCGGAAGAAGCCCACCGCCATGTTGTTGATGACGGTAGCCGTCGGATTGTTCTGCAGCAGGTCCAGGCTGGCCCGGGTGTAGTTCGGCACATCCAGGCTCTTGCAGGAGGCAACGCTGACGAGGGTCGCCAGCGCCGCCACACGAATATTGAGGTAGCGCATGGTTAGAACCCCACGTCGACGTTGAGCCAGAACGAGCGGCTGGGCGGATACGCCATCAGCTCGCGGGCACCCGGCAGCGACGAAACGTTTCCGGTTCCGGCGAAGTTGAAGTTGCCGGCCTCCGGGTCACCGCCACGATACGGACTGATCTGCAGCAGGCCACGGCCCGACACGCCGACCCTCACGTACCGCGCGCCGCTCCAGACGCGATGCACGATGGACTGCGGGACCGTCACGCTGAGCTGCACTTCGCGAAGCTTGAGGTAACCGGCGGGTTCGAAATACACCGTGGTCACATTCCGGTACCACGCCTGTCGCACGTCACCGGCCTGGCAGGGAGTGGTCTGCGTCGCGGGGCAATTGGCCGACGAAACGATGGTCGCGTAGTCGGGCGAATTGCGGGAGATCTCGTTGTGCCGCCACGCACCGGAAGCAAGCATCCCGCCGTTTTGCCAGTCCCACAGCCAGTAGACCTTCAGCGCCCTGTAGCTCACGTCGTTCGCCATGCTGAGCGTGAACTTGGGCGTGATATCGCCGATGGGGCGGCCGCCGGAAATCAGCGTCACCGGACCAGCCATCGAACCGGGAAGCGTGTCGTTGCCCCACAGCGTGGTGATCCCGGAGGCGTCGACCACCGTGCCCAGGCCCGGCACGATGTAGCCCGTCGCGGTATCGATGCGGAAGGCGCCGGTCTGCAGCGTGCTGATGGGGAAGGCCGGAACCGGCAGGCCGAGGACGCGGCTCTTGCTCTTGGCAAAATTGAACCGCGTGCTCCACGTGGTCGTCGGCGTCTGGATACCGACCAGGTTCAGCGACATCTCGAGGCCGCGGGTACGGAGCACGCCGCCGTTCACCTGGATGGTGGTATAACCCAGGCTGGACGGGACACCGCGGTTCAGCAGCAGGTCGTTGATCCGCTTCTCGTAGACCGTGAACTCCAGATTTGCCCGGCTGCCCGCGAACGTCGCATCGAAGCCGCCCTCGATTTCCCGCTGCCGCTCGGGGCGGATGTTGGTCGCTCCGAAGGTATTGCTGGTCTGGAAGCCGCCCTGGGGCCCGATCTGCGTTGTCGTGAGGTTGCTGAACTTGGCGCCATAGACCGGCTGGTTACCGGACTGGCCATAGGCTGCGCGCAGTTTCAGCTCGTCGACCTGCGGAAACACCTTGAGCAGGCGGTACGAGGCTGCCGCCTTGGGATAGTAGAACAGCTTCTGGGTATCGCCGTTGTTGCTGCTCTGGTCGCCCCGAACACCAACGGTCAGCAGCAGCTTCTCGCCCAGGGTCAGGAACTCTTCCTGGCCAAAGAAGCCGAAGTCTTCCACCCGTTCACGGACTTCCTCGCCCTGCAACGACGTGCCAGCCTGGAGCGACAGCACGCCGCCCAGGAGATTCTGGGCAAACTGGCGGCTGATGTTCAGGTCGCGAGTCTCGTACTGCACGCCAAACTGCGTCGTCGCCGCGAAGGCGGCGCTGCTCGGCTTGAACGTGTGCACCGCGTTGGCGTTGATGTTCATGTTCAAGTTCTGGGCGAACCCGAGTCCGTAGGTGCCCGAGAAGCCGTCGGTCGGCTCGAAGAAGAGCTCCGGCGGCGAGACCACGACGTTTTTCTGGGTGAAGACATCCGCACCGCCTGTCGCCGAAAGACGCAGGGTGTGCTGGGCGGACTGGATGGCATCGACGGTCACGCTACCGCCGGCCAGCATACGCCAGACCTGCTCCTTGTTCTTGAACAGCGAAGCGGTCTGTAAGGCGTTGCTGTTGCTGTAGGGATTGGTCGGATACACACCGCCGTCGCAAAAGGCCTGGCGGCTGCCATCGGGGCACGTCGCCCGCATATCGTAGAAGTTGGGCGTCTTGTGAATGACGAAGCCGTACGCGGTCCCGGTGTTGTCGTTGCCGGTAAGGCCGCGGTCGTTCTCGGTACGCAGCACCTCGGTGTTGGCCCGGAACGAAACCCGCGAGCTCACCGTCTGATCCAGGTTGAGCCGCAGCGCTTCCTTTTCGTCGTAGGTGTTGTGGACCACGCCGCCATCATGCTTCACCAGGCCGGAGGCGAAGTACTTGGTGTTCTCGGTTCCGCCGTTCACCGAGAGCGAGGTCTCGTAGTTGAACGGCTTCTCGTTGTAGAGCTCATCTTCGAAGTCGAAGGGGGTATAGCCTGCCGTCCACCCGAGCCCGGCGCCGCCGGTCGCCACCACGCCCTGGGTGAACGCGGACTGCGCCTCGGCCAGGGTGCGGAAGTAGCGCGAGCCGATCCGGTTGGAGAGCCGCGACGTCCCGAACTTCTGGTTGATCTGGAACTGCGGTGCGCCGACTCGGCCCCGCTTGGTGGTAATGATGATCACGCCGTTGGAGGCCTTGGAACCATAGATCGCCGATGCCGCCGCGCCTTTGAGCACCTCGACATTTTCGATCTCATTCGGATTCAGGTCCGCCACCCGGTTCACCGGGTTGTCCTGGGATAGGCTGGTGAGCGTGCTGCTCGAGGCCTTCGACACAAAGTTCGTCCCCGAGGCGATCGCGGCGTCGCTGATGATCACTCCGTCCACCACATAGAGCGGGTTGGTAGCACCGAGAATCGAGGTGACGCCGCGCAGACGGACACGGTTACCGCCGCCGGGGGCGCCACTGTTCTGGAGGATCTGGGCGCCCGCCATCTTCCCCTGGAGCGCTTCCTCAACGCTCGCCACCGGGGCCTTGGTGATCTGCTCCGCGGTGACCGACGCGACCGCATTGGCAAGGTTCTTTCGTTCGATACCGGTCGCCTGCCCCGTCACCACGATCGCTTCGAGCTGGAAGTAGTCGCGCTCGAGGTTCACCTGGATGGAATTCTGGGCGGCAGTCACCGGCACGTCGCGACGCTTGTAGCCGATGCTCCGCACCTGGAGCACCACGTCACGCGCGGGGACCGCTATCGTGAAGGTTCCGTCGTCCTTGACGGTGCTGCTGATCGTCGTGCCCTGCACCGATACCTGGCCGGAGGTCACGAGCTCGTTGCTCAACGAGTCGCTGACCTTGCCGGTCACGATGCGGGTCTGGGCCGACGCCTGCGCGAGCCCCATCACCAACAGGACAGCTGCAAGCAAACCAGATTTCGATCGCATGCGGGGTACCTCCCCCGGGAAATGAGGAATACAATGACGGGAACTGGTGCCGCATAAAAGCGCGGCCGAATACGTGTCCGGGAACTCCACCTTAATAAAGGACTAGCTGGTGTCCGTCAAGCACTCAAAGACCGCACCAGTTCTTAACTTGGGACCCCTATGCGTGTCTGCCTGATTACGGCAACACCGGGCACCGTCGCCTCGGGTAGCGGCACCTTTGTCGCCGCCAGCCAGCTGGTCGAAGGGCTGGGTGAACTGGGGGTGGAAGTTGACGTCGTGCGCCCGGCCACGGGCCGTAATCGGCATCTGTTCAACCTGGGACTGCGCCCCTCGGACATTCCCTTGGGGACCGACGTAGTCGTCGGGTTCGACATGGATGGCTGGAGGCTGGCGGGAACAGGGCCACGACCCTTCGTGGCTTATCTGCATGGCGTCATTGCCGATGAAGCAACGTTCGAGAAGGGATTCACCTGGCTGCGGCTGCAATCGTACGCCTGGGCCGAGAGGCGCGTGGCGCGGAAAGCCAGTCTGGTGCTCGCCCCGAGCGATTACAGCCGCCGCCGCATCACCGAGCTTTACGGAGTCGAGCCGTCAAGAATTCGGGTCGTACACCCCGGCACTGACGTCATGCGGTGGGAAACCGCGACCAGTCAAACCGCCGAACCGCCGAACCGCCGAACGGCCGGCATCTTCTGCGTCGCACACTTCTATCCGCGTAAAAACATTGGCGCACTACTCCGAGCGACGGCCCTGCTGCGCGAGAAGCTACCCGGCCTGACGGTCCGGATTGCGGGCGATGGCCCCGAACACAACGCGCTGATGAACGAAGCCGAAAGGCTCCAACTTCTCGATACTGTGAAATTCCTCGGCCACATACCGTTTGCTCAGCTCGCCCACGAATACGCGGCCTGCGACGTCTTCTGCCTCCCCACCCTCCAGGAGGGATTCGGTCTGGTCTTCGTGGAAGCGATGGCGGCGGGCAAGCCGATTGTCGCCCTGAAGGCGGGCGCGGTGCCCGAGCTGGTCCAGGACGGAATCAACGGGTTACTGGCCGCTCCGACAGACGACGCCGATCTCGCGACCAAGCTCCGGCAATTACTTGCAGACGCCGAGTCCCAACGCAAAATGAGTGACGCAAACCGGGCGCGAGCCCGGGAATTCACGGCGCGCAAAATGGCGGAGCGGTTTCTCGCGGCTTTGAAAGGCCTTACTCTTCCCTCTTCCCTAATCACTCTTCCCTGAATGAAGATCGCCCTCGCTCAACAGCGCGCAGATGCCGACCGCGATGCAAACCTGGCCCGGGCCCTCGACGCGATGGGTCGGGCGCGCAAGGCGGGCGCGGATCTCGTCGTGTTCCCCGAGCTGGCGATCGAACGATTCTTTCCCCAGAAGAGCCGGGACGAAAAGGCGCAACAGGTGGCCGAGACCATCCCGGGACGTATCAGCGACAAGATCGCCACGCGCGCGCGGGAGCTATCGCTGGTGACGGTGTTCAACATGTACGAGTCGGACGGTCGCGGCCGGTTCTTCGACAGTTCTCCGGTCTTCGACGCCGACGGCTCGCTGCTCGGCATTACCCGCATGGTCCATATCACCGACTACGAAGGCTTCCACGAGCGGGAGTACTACCACCCGGGCGACCGGGGCGCACCGGTCTACCAAAGCAAGGTGGGCAAGATCGGCGTGTGTATCTGCTACGACCGGCACTTCCCGGAATACGTCCGGGCGCTGGGCGTCGCCGGAGCTCAGCTGATTCTGATTCCCCAGGCCGGCACGGTCGGGGAATGGCCCGAGGGGATGTACGAGGCCGAGGTACGGACTGCCGCGTTGCAGAACGGCTACTTCGCCGCTCTCTGCAACCGGGTGGGCAAGGAGGATCGGCTCAACTTCTCCGGCGAATCATTCGTGGTCGACCCGGAGGGCCAGGTGCTGGCCCGGGGAAAGTCGGGCGAGGAAGACCTGGTCGTCGTGGATGTCGACCTTGCCCGGTGCGACGGTTCCACCGCGCGACGGCTCTTTTGGCGCGACCGCAGGCCGGAGCTATACCGGGGGTGGCTCTAGGAACGACGACCACCGGTCCTCTGGCTCCGTTCAAACTTCTCTGACATATTAGGGCGCCACTTGATGATCCGGGTGGCGATTTCGTTTTCCTATCCTGCCAGGAAACACTGTTCCACGACGGCCCTTTCCCAAGGGGGAAGCTGCTCATGCGCAAAGTTATTGGTTTGCTGCTGGCCGCGACCGCGCTCGCCTTCGCTACGCCGGCAACAGCCCAGACGCGAATCATCACGGGTCGCGTCACGGACTCCCTGACCGGAGAGCTGGTGACCTCCGGCCAGGTCTCGGTCCAGGGCTCCACCATGGCGACGACGATCAAGGACGACGGGACCTTCACGCTCGGCGCCCCGACGCGCGACGTTGTCCTGTCCATCCGGAGCATCGGGTTCAAACGGCGCGACCTGGCCTTGCCCGCGGCCGAGAATTCCATCGCGGTCAAGCTGGAGCGCGACTACTTCCAGCTCGAGGCGATCGTGGTGACCGGCCAGGCCACCGGCGTGGAGAAGAAGAACCTCGCCAATGCGGTCGCGACGGTCACGTCGGAGCAGGTCTCCAAGGTCCCCGCCACGACAGTCGAAGCCGCGCTCCAGGGCAAGATGGCCGGCGTGCAGCTGCAGGAAAATTCGGGCGCTCCGGGTGGTGGAATGCGGGTGCGTCTGCGTGGCGCGACCTCCATCATCGGCGGCGGCACCCCGCTCTACGTGGTAGACGGCGTCATCGCCAGTGACGCGCGGATCGAAGGCGGGATGAACGCCATCTCGCTGGCGCAGAACACCGGCATCGCCGGGCAGGAACAGATGAACCCGGTGAATCACATCGGCGATCTCAATCCCAACGACATCGAGAGCGTCGAGGTGCTGAAAGGCGCCTCCGCCGCCGCGATCTACGGCTCCAAGGCGTCCAACGGCGTGATCCTGATTACGACCAAGAAGGGCCGAGTCGGCGCGCCCCGGTTCCAGATCCGCCAGGGCGTCGGTACGGCAGAGCGGGCCTTCACGTTCGGGTCGCGCTACTTCTCCGATTCGGCCTCCGCGGTGCAGGCGTTCGGCCCCACCGCCGCCACGTACTGGAAAGCCGGCTACACCCCGGCGAACCTGGAAGACCAGCTCTCGGGTTACAAGCCGCTCCAGACCGAGACCTCGGCCAGCATGAGCGGCGGCACCGAGACGACCCAGTACTTCGCTTCGGCACTGGTTCGTCATGAAGGCGGCATCGTACTGGACACCTATGCCGACAAGGCGTCACTGCGCCTCAACGTGGACCAGTCGGTCGGCTCGCGGCTCAAGCTGTCGGCCGGCTCGGAAGTGATCCGGACCGCGAACGACCGTGGCATGTTCGGGAACGACAACGCCGGCACCAGCTATTACTTCGTGCTGCTGCATCACCCGAACTTCTTCGATCTCCGCGCGGTGTGTCCTGATGGCTCCCGCCAGGTCAAGTGCGACGGCGGCATCTACCCGGTCAATCCGTTCGTGACGAGCAATCCGCTCCAGTCGGCGACCCTGATGACCCGCGATGAAGAGGTATGGCGGGTGCTCTCCAGCGCGCGGGCCGAGCTGAGCGCGATCAGCACGGCGCAAAATCAGCTCAAGTTCATCGTGAACGGTGGCTTCGACCACTTCGTGCAGGAGAATGGCATCGTTTCGCCGCCGGAGCTCCAGTTCGAGCCCAATGACGGCCTCCCGGGCACGGTGGTCCGCTCGTTCGGCAACAGCCTGCTCGGCAACATCAACGCCAACGCGGTGCACACCTTCAAGACGTCGAACGGGTTCCTCCAGGCGACCACGCAGTTCGGAACCCAGTACGAGTACACCCGGCTGATGCTGGACCGCACCGCGTCCAAGGGCCTGATCGGCGGCACGCCGAGCATCGCGGCCGCGACGGCAGTGGCGGTGGAGCAGGAGCTGAACCGGATCAAGGATTTCGGGTTCTTCGGCCAGGAAGAGCTGCTGATCAGTGAGAAGCTGCTCCTCACCGGTGGCTTGCGCGCCGACCGCAGCAGCAACAACGGCGATCCCAAGAAGCTCTTCTACTATCCCAAGGCATCCGCGTCGTATCGCTTCACCAAGTTCATCGGACCGATCAACGAGCTGAAGCTGCGCGCCGCCTTCGGTCAGACCGGCAATCGGCCGCTCTATGGCCAGAAGTTCACCACGCTCGCCACCTCGAACGTGGCCAGCGTGGGTGGCCTGATCATTCCGAACAACGCCCAGGCCGGCGCCGCCAATGCGATCCCGGAGCGCCAGACCGAATTCGAGGCCGGCTTCGACGCGCAGGTTGCCGGCGGCCGGGCACTGATCGAATTCTCGCTCTACCAGAAGAGCAGCTCCGACCTGCTGCTCAAGCGCACGCTCGCGCCGGTCACCGGGTTCTCCACCGAGATCTTCAATGGCGCGGCACTGCGGGTTCGCGGTGCCGAGACCGTCATCACGGTGACACCGGTCCGGAGCAACCACCTCACCTGGACCTCGAGCTTCAACTGGGCAATGAACCGCAGCAAGATCACTAAGCTGCCGGTGCCCTCCTTCAATGCGGCAGGCGGAACGACCGGCGCGATCCGTATCGCCCTCGATACGTCCGCCACCGCGCTCTACGCCAACGACACCCTGGGCCCGGGCAACACCCTCCGGTTCGTCTACCAGGGTGACACGTCGCCCTCGTGGACCGGCGGGTTCATGAACTCGGTGCAGTTCCGGGCGCTCTCCTTCTCGGCCAGCATCGATCTCCAGCGCGGCGGACTGATGAACGTCGGCAGCTGGCGGCACTGGGACATCCAGCGCAACGGCTATGACTTCGAGGAGCCGGGCAACTGCGGTGGCGGCCTGACGCTCGGCGCCTGCCGCCTCAAGTACCAGAACCAGATGCCGATGAACTACTGGCGGAACACCGGTTACGCCAAGCTGCGTGAGGTCACCATCGGTATCGACCTGCCGCATTCCCTGACCGGCAAGCTCTGGTCGGGCATTCGCTCCACCCGCGTTTCGCTCTCGGGCCGGAACCTGATCACGCTGACCAGCATCATGGGCGGCAACATGTTCAAGGGCACCGATCCCGCGGCGGCCAATTATCACAGCGGCTCGCAGAGCCTGAATAACGTCGAATACACGCGGGAATTCGCCGCGTACCCCTCCAGCCGCCAGATCTGGTTCCAGCTGGACATGGGGTTCTGACCATGACGACCGCCACGAGGAATACCTCAATGCGATTCACTGCTTTACTGCTGTCCGGCGCGGTCGCTCTCTCGGCAGCGTGCGGTGACTTCACCGTCCCGAACGTGGATGCGCCGAACCTCGACGCGCTGGAACACGATCCCACCCCCAGCGTCATCCTCGCCGCGACCCAGGGGCTCTTCTCCGGGTATCGCTCGAGCACGACCGCAAACCTGTCGACCTTCGCGCATTTCGGCCGCGAAGGCTACTACATCGACGTGGCCCAGACGTCCCTCACCGCGTTCGACGTGCCGCTGACGCCGAACGACGGCGCGGGCTGGGCGACCACCTATCAGTACGTCCAGCTGTGCAACGAAATCCGGCGGGCGCTCGACGTGGTGGGTTCCGCGATGCCCGATGCGCAGAAAGAAGGCATCCGCGGCTTCGTGAAAACCGCCGAGGCGTACTTCCTCCATGGGCAGATCCGTGCCCAGGACACGCTCGGCATTGCGATTGACACCGACCATCCACGCTCGGATCCGCTTCCGCCGATCGTCGGCAAGGATGCGGCATTCAACTTCATCGTGCAGCGGCTGGATGAGGCGTACACCCACCTGGGCAACGCCGGCACCACCGCGCTCGGCATCCAGTACCCGTCCGGCTGGACTGGCTTTACCACGCCCGCCACGCTCCAGACGTTCAATCGGGCGTTAAAGGCGCGGGTCCTGATCGAGCGAAACAATTATGCCGGCGCGCTCGCCGCCGTGAACTCATCGTTCGTCAGCTCGGGCGCCGCGATGTCGCTCGGCGTTTACAACAGCTACAGCACCGCGTCAGGCGACCGGACCAGTCCGTATTTCGATCCGAACGGGGTTAGCTACGTGGCGGATTCCATGCTGCCTCGCGAAGCCCAGCTGCAAGCGGGTGGCGCAGTGGATCTCCGCGTCAGCACCAAGATGGCCATCATGCCGGTCTACCGGACGCACACCCGGGTTACGTCCAATTATCGCTGGACGATCTACAACACCAACTCGGCGCCCATCCCGATTATCAAGAACGAGGAGCTGCTATTGATTCGGGCCGAGGCGGAATACAACACGGGTGATCCCACCAATGCGCTGAACGACATCAACACGGTACGCCAGCAGTCTGGTGGCCTGCCGGCGCTGGCTGGTTTCGCCGACCAGGCGGCTTTCGACAACGAGCTGCTGTACAACCGGCGGTATTCGCTGCTCATGGAGTATGGTCACCGCTGGGTGGATCTCCGCCGGTTCAACCGGAGTGCGTTGAATCCATCAGGACGTTTGGCGACCGATCTCGAGGGGCCACGCGCCCCCGTGAGCGGGGTGTACGACATGGTTTTCGACCGTGTCCCCTTGCCGCGTGCGGAATGTGATGCCCGGAGCAATCAGCCGAGCACCGCGTGCAGCCAGGCACCGATTTATCGGGTAACCAAGTAGGACCGACGACCAAAGGCCGACGACCGACGACCGACGCAGAGCAGCGTCGGTCGTCGGTCCCTTTTTCAGGAGCTCCTATGGCGCGCAGATCTTTCGTAGTGGCTGCGGCTTTGCTGGCGATTTCGTCGCCGCTCGCGCAGGCACAGTATCCCGCCGGCCAGAACTTCTCGCCAAACGTGAAGCTCATGTCTCATATCCCGCTCTCCGGTCCACGCGACGGCACCCAGATCCAGATCGCGGATATCGAAGTCGAGCAGGAGCTGTCCCGCCCCTACGCCTACGTGTCGCGGGGTCGGCGGCCGGACGGCTTCAACATCATCGACCTGCGCGACCCCCATCATGCGCGCCTGCTCTATTCCTGGTTCATCGAGCAGCCCGAGCTGCACCAGGGACGCGGGGTGAACGGGAAATATTTCAAGCTCAAGGGCCGCTACTACTACGTCGAGGCATTCCAGTTTCGGGGCAGCGGACCGGACACCGACCTCTCGGCGGTGATCGTGGATGTGACCAGTCTTCCTGATACCACCAAGGTGAAGGAAGCCGGGCGCATCTACGTTCCCGACGCGAAGGGCGGCGCACACAATCTCTTCACCTACAAACATTCCGACGGCCGTACGCTGCTGTTTCTCACGGTGGAAGCACCCGCGGGTTACCCCCATGGGGCGCTGGTCTACGACATGGAGAAATTCGTGGCGGGCGCGCCGGATAAGGGCCTGATCGGCGGGATTCCCCTGCCCGAGCCGCGCGGAGCCGCCCGTGGCTACCATGACGTCTACGTCGCCTATGACGTCGCCAATCACCGGGATCTGTTCTACGGTGGCGGGCCCGAGACCAGTCCCCTGGGCGGGAACTACGTCTACGACATCACCGACCTGAAAACACCCAAGCTCGTCGCCACCATCATCGCGCAGTCATCCATGCAGTCGGGTGGTCACACCTTCGTGGCGACACCCGATGGACGTTACGCGGCGACGATCATGACCTCGCTCGGCCACCAACCCGTCAGGTTCTGGGATTTGAAGCCGGCGCTCGATGGCACCACTCCGGTCATTCGCAATCCGATCAGCGAGTGGACCCCCGACTACAAGAAGTCGGGGCACATGATCGAGATGCGCTGGCCCTATGTCTTCCTCGCGATGTACGAGGACGGGCTCCATGTCCTCGACATGCGAAACCCGACCGACCCGGTGCAGGTCGGGTTCTACGACACCTTCAATTACAAGACTCCCTATGGCGTGGGGACCGAGGCGCAGGGCGGCTATGGCGTCGATGTCCGCAACGCCGACGGTCTCATCGTCATGGCGGACATGCACAGCGGCTTCTGGGCATTCAAGCTGGACGGCTTCGACGGCTGGAACGGCCACGACTGGGGGATGCCCAACGTTTCTTCCGTGCAGGACTGGGACAATGGCCCGGAAGGCGCGCCCAAGTCGGGGAAGGTCAGCTAAAACCGGTCGATTAGTTGGGATCCCAAGTACCTTCCAGGTGTACTCCCCACCGCTAGTTCGATCCGCCAGGCCACCCTGGCTTCACGAAACATCGGAGGAATCATGAAGTTGCAACTGCTCGGGGTCGCCGGCGCCATGGGGCTTGCCGCGACTCTCGGGCCGGCGCCCGCGTCGGCGCAACGATTCGCGCCCGGCGAGCAATCCAGCCGCAATGTCCACGTGCTGTCCCACATTCCGCTCGGCCGGGTGTTTACCGTGGCCGATATCGAGATGGAGCAGGAGCTGTCCCGGCCCTACGTCTATGTCTCGCGGATGCATGGAACCAGCAACAGCGCCGGCACCAACATCATCAGCATCAAGGATCCATCCCGGGCGACCATGCTCTACTACTGGCGCATCCCCCAGCCGGAGCTTCACAAGGGCATGGGCGCCATGGACAACAAGTACTTCAAGGTGAAGGGCCGCTACTACGACGTGCAGTCGCTGCAGTTCAATCCCGGGAGCCCGGATGCGGATGTCGGGGCGCACGTCCTCGACGTCACCGGCCTGCCGGACACCGCGCGGATCAAGGATGCGGGTTACATCCGGGCGCCCGAAACGCCGGGCGGCTTCCATAACATCTTCGCCTACAAACACTCGAACGGTCACATCCTGTTGTTCGCTACCGTCCAGGCCTCGCATGCCAATGTGTATGACATGGAAAAATTCCTGGCCGGCGATGCGAAGCAGGGCCTGGTCGGCGCCGTTCCCGTGCCGGAAAATCCCCAGGCGCCACTGCGGGGTTACCACGACTTCTACGTCGGCTATGACCCGGTCAATCACCGGGATGTGTTCTACGGAGCAGGTTCGGGCGGATATCACCTGTACGATGTCACGGACCCCGCCAATCCCAAGCTGCTCACCACGGTCACGGGGGCCGCGGGTGTCAGCAACGGACACACCTTCACACCTGATCCCACGGGGCGTTACGCCGTGGCCGAGACGGAGTACCAGTACGCCCCGCTCCGGATTTTTGACCTGAAGCCGGGACTCGACGGGACGGTGAAGAACATTTCCCGCCCGATCGGTGCATGGACCGCCAACTGGAAGGACCTGGCACACAACCACGAAGTGCGCTGGCCCTACGTGTTCGTCTCCGCGTATGAGGACGGGCTCCAGGTGTTCAACATGATGGACCCGACCAACCCGTACACGGTGGGCTATTCCTATAGTTATGACGGACCGCACCAGGCCGGCTGGGGTGGGGTGGATGCTCCCGAGCGGTTCTTCGGCGCCGCCCACGATCCCCAGGGCAACGTCGAGAACGGCGCCTTCGGGGTCGACGTCCGAAACGCCGACGGCGTCATCGTCCTCAGCGACATGACCACCGGGTTCTGGGCCTACAAAATGGATGGGTTCGACGGCTGGAACGGGCACCAGTGGGGCATGCCCAACGTCTCGTCCGTCCAGGACTGGGACAAGGGACCCGAGGGAACGCAGAAGCCCGTCAGCTAGGCCAATTCGGAGTGCGGACTGCGGACTGCGGAATGTGAAATGGAAGCAGTTCATTCCACATTTCGCACTCCCCACTCCGCATTAGTTTGTGTCCCAAGCATCGTTGCGCCTCCTCCGGCCTGGGTCCAACGTACGCTCCTTCGTTCTCCGCTCACCCGAAGGAGTCTTCGATGTACCGCACAGCCTTGAGCCTTGGCTTCGTCGCCGCGCTGCTGGCCGCACCGGCCGTGTACGGCCAGGAACAGAACTTCCCTCCCGATCCTGGTTACGTCGCCGGGAGCGAGAGCAGCCGCAACATCAAGGTCATGTCGCACATTCCGCTGGGGCGGATGTTCACCATGACCGACGTCGAGGTGGAACAGGAGCTGTCCCGCCCCTACGCGTACGTCTCCCGGATGCACGGCACCAACCAGAGCGCCGGTTTCAACATCATCTCGATCAAGAATCCTGAAAAAGCGCAGAACATCTACTACTGGCGGATCGACCAGCCCGAGCTGCACCGCGGCATGGGCGGCATGGCACCGATGTATCTGAAGTCGAAGGGCCGGTACTACTTCACCCAGTCGTTCCAGTGGGCCGCCAGCTCCATCGACGCAGACCTCGGCGCGGTGGTATTCGACGTGACCGGGCTGCCGGACACCTCGAAGGTGAAAGAGGTCGCGCGGATTCACCTCCCGGAGAATCCGGGGGGCTTCCACGAGTCATTCTCGTACAAGCACTCCAACGGCGAGGCACTGGTTTTCTTCCAGGTCTCCGGTCCGTTCGCCGCGGTCTATGATATCGACCAGGTCGTCTCCAACGCTCCGAACAAGGGACTGGTCGCCAAGGTCCCGGTTCCCGAGATCTCCGGTCAGTCGCCGCTGCGCGGCTATCACGATTTCTACGTGGGCTATGATCCGGCGAATCACCGCGATGTGTTCTACGGCGCCGGCGCGGGTGGTTACCACATCTACGACATTACCGACCTCAACAACATCAAGCTGATCGCCGAGATCACCGGAGTCGCCGGTGTGGGCGGCGGGCACACCTTCACGCCCGATCCCACCGGCCGCTACGCCGTGGCCGAGACCGAGTACCAGTATGCCCCGCTCCGGATCTTCGATATCAAGCCGGCGCTCGATGGCACGGTGAAAGCCATCTCCCGGCCGATTGGCGCCTGGACCGCGCGGTGGAAGGGCCTGGCGCACAACCACGAAGTTCGCTGGCCGTATGTGTTCGTCTCGGGCTACGAGGACGGACTGCAGGTCTTCAACATGATGGACCCCACCAACCCCTATACCGTCGCGTACTACGATACGTACGGCGGTCCGAACCAGCGGGGCTGGGGCGGCGTGGACAACCCCGAAGGCGGCAACGGTGTCACCAGCGGCGCCTTTGGCATCGATGTCCGCAACGCCGACGGTCTCATCCTGATCGCCGACTTCCATACCGGCTTCTGGGCCTTCCACATGGACGGCTTCGACGGCTGGAACGGCCACCAGTGGGGGCTGCCCAACATCAGCTCCGCGCAGGACTGGGATAACGGGCCGGAAGGCGCTCCGAAGCAGAATAAGACAAGCTAAGCCGTACGTGGTGCGTGGCACGTGGGGGGGTCTAACGACGGTCAGTCGCTCGCACGCGACGAAAGCGTTGACAGGCTCCCCCACGTACCACATACCACTCACCAAAAACAAGGAGGCTGAATGACTTTGAGACTTACCGGCGTTGCGGTGCTCTTGTCAGTGCTGGCAGCTTCGCAGGCGCGAGCTCAACACGCTCCAGGCCAGCAAGGAAGTAGAAATGTCAGCATTGTCTCCCACATCCCCCTCGGCGGCGGTGGCGGGATTTCGATCTCGAACACCGAAATTCGCACCGCGGACCTGGAGATCGAACAGGAGCTATCGCGTCCGTACGCCTACGTGCCGATGCTCGGTTGGCCGTCCCAGGTGCACTTCATCAGCCTCAAGGATCCGAAAAAGGCACAGGTCGTCTACACCTGGCACCTGGAGAATCCCGATCTGCACAAGGGTCTCGGCGCCCTTTCGCCGACGTATCTCAAGACCCACGGCCGCTACTACTTCTTCAACGGCTTCCAGTTTCAGCCCACAGGTCCGGATGGTGACCTGGGTGGAATCCTGTGGGACGTGACCGGAATGCCGGACAGCACGAAGATCAAGGAAGTGAAGCGCATCCGGATGCCGGACGCTCCGGGCGGCTTCCACGAGACCTATTCGTACAAGCACTCCAACGGCCAGCCACTGCTGTTCACTACGTCCACCAAGACGTGGGTCAACGTCTTCGACATCGACAAGACGCTGGCCAACGATCCCAACCAGGGCCTGGTAGCCAAGATCTCGAATCCCAACGAGCCTCCCGGCGGTTACCACGACATGTATGTGGCGTACGATCCGGCCAACCACCGGGACGCTTTCTACGGGGCGGGCATGGGCGGCTATTACGTCTACGACATCACCGACCTGCAGAATCCCAAGCTGCTTACCTCGGTCACGGGTATGGCGGGCATCCAGTATGGCCATACCTTCGTGGCCGATCCCACCGGCCGGTACGGGATCCTCGAGACCGAGTACCAGTGGGCGCCGATGCGCGTGGTGGATTTGAAACCGGGGCTCGAGGGGACCGTGAAAACCATCTCACGCCCCATCGGTGCGTGGACCGCGGACTGGAACGGCAATCCGCACAACTATGAGTTCCGCTGGCCCTACGTGTTCGTCGCCGCATTCGAGGACGGCTTGCAGGTGGTGAACGTGATGGATCCGACCAATCCGTACACCGTCGGCTACTACGACACGATGGACAAGCCGCACACGCCGGGTGCCGCGGGCGCTGGCCTTGTGGGCGGCATGCCGGGCGGCTTCGGCATCGATGTCCGCAATGCCGACGGCCTCATCGTCATCAGCGACATGATCACCGGCTTCTGGGCCTTCCACATGGATGGCTTCGACGGCTGGAACGGGCACCAGTGGGGAGTACCGAACGTCAGCTCGGCGCAGGATTGGGACAACGGACCCGAGGGGGCTCCGAAGAAAGTGAGCTGACGACGCGCAGATGGTTGGAAGGGTTGGAAAGGTTTGAAGGGTTGGAAGGTCCGACCTCAGGGACCCTTCCAACCCTTCAGACTCTTCCAACCCTTCAGACGCTTTTCTACATCACGGATACGGCGTTCCCAGTATCCCCGCCTCCGCGGCGCATCCCCAGGGCTGCGGGCTGCGAGCGGTGCATTCGGCCAGGGGGATCGGCGTCCACCGGAAGATCCGGTTTTCTGGACGATCCTGCTCCAGCTGGGCCAACAGTCCATTGGGATCACCCGGGAGTCCTTCGACGTTGCCCGGCCGTCCCCAGCGCCGCATGTCGAACCACCGCCACCCTTCATAGAACAGCGAGTAACGGCGGTTGTAGATCAGCTCGTTCATGAGGCCGGGATCGCCGGGATCGGCGATGTTCGCCAGCCCACCGGCGGTGCGGCGGATGAAATTGATGTGCGCCAACGCTCCGGGACGGTCGCCCGTGGCCAGGAGCACCTCCGCCTTCAGCAGAATGAGGTCCTCATTCCGGATGATGGCGATAGGCGAGTTGTTGCTCGTGAACACGGTGATGATCTGGTCCGAGCTCACGTTCGACTGCGAGATCGGCGTCGCGCGCTTGGCGAACTTGGTGAGATACCGATTGTCCTTGGTGAGGTCAGGCTTCAGCTGGGCCTTGGTCTGATATGACGGATGCCCAACGAGCGCCCGGCCGGTCGGATCGTAGGAGGTGTTGCTCACGTCACCCGACGCGGTGCTGAACGCGTTGTACACGCCCAGCGCCAGAGACGCCGTGGTGTCCTCGAACGATTGATTCATCGCGGTCAGCGCGTTGGCCCAGCGGTTTTCACCCAGCAGCGTGGACCGGTGGATGTCGACCCGGGCCGCCAGCGCGCGGTTGAACTTGATGAACGTGGCCGGCGTGTTGAACCCGGTAAAGCCGCTGCTCAGCTGGAACGGGAACGCCGCAGTGCCTGCGTTGTTCAGGTGCACCAGGGCTTCGTCCAGCAGTGACGTCACCTTGGCGTAGATCTGCGCCTTGGGAACGATCGGCGCCGCGGTCCCGGCACTCGGATCGACGTCGGTGGCCAGGACAGCGCCTGCCGAGTCATGCACCAGGATGATCAGGTGAAAGGCGTGCGCCTGGATCGTCTTCACGTAACCCTTGATGGCTTCCTTCTGGGCGTTGGTGTAGCTGGTCACCTTGTCGACACCCGACAGGATGACGTTGCCCAGCTGGATGGTGCGGTACCCCTCGGCCCAGAAGTTGTCACCTTCGGGACCGATCGGGCCGGTCAGGTTCGTGGGAACCAGGCCCGGCGTTGCGGGGTCGAGGTTGAACCCCTCGCGTCCACGCCACGCGGTGAGCGACAGGTAGCTGAAGCCTCCCGCGAAGTTCACCCGGAGCGCCCGCTGCATACCCACCGACGCGTTCGCGATACGCGCCGGCGTCGGATCGTTCACGAGTGCGTCGAGGCTCTCGTTGTCGTAGTTCGGCACGTTGGTGAGGTCCATGCAGGAGGACATCATCACCAGCGCACACACGCCGGCAGCGATACGCAGCGCCCGCGGCAGAATGAGCGATGTATTGGTCATGGCTAGAATCCGAAGTCGAGTGAGAACCACACGCTGCGCGAAGGCGGATAGGCGCCCAGCTCGCGGGTGGGTGAGGCATTGAACCCGCTTTCCACACCCTCGGGATCGTAGCCGAGCCAGGGCGTGAACATCAGCAGGTTACGGCCGGATACGCTGGCGCGGATGTAGCGCGCACCGCTCCAGAGCTTCCGGGTGAACGCCTGCGGCAGGTCGACCGACAGCGTGACCTCGCGCAGCTTGAGCCAGCTGTTATCGAGCACCAGCGTGTTGGTCATCTTCCGGTTGTACAGCGCGTTGATTCGCGCCGCGCCGATGCAGATGGGGGTCGGCGTGGCCGGCACCCGGTAGGGGCACGAGGTCGACGCGTTCAGGTCGAGATCGTAGTGCCGCTGCGACCCGTCGCCCGCCATGCCGCCTTTCTTCCAGTCCCACAGGAAATAGAGGTGCAGCTTCTTCACCGTGAAGTCGTTGGAGATACCCATGGTGAAGGTCGGCTCCTTGTCGCCGATCTTGACCAGCCCGCCGGTGCACCCGGTCGAGGTCTGGGTGCAGGTCGCCGCGAACACCGGATCCGCGGTCGTCGCGGTCGAGTCGAAGCCGAAGACGTCGGTCGGCGAGTAGCCGGCCTTGATGATGTGGAAGCCGGTGAGCTGGCTGCCGGTGCGGTATTCCGGTACCGGGAGGCTGGTGATGATGGCGCGGGTCTTTGCGAACGTGACCCGGCTGGTCCACTGCACCGAAGCCTTCTGCAGGGCGATGACGCTCAGCGCCGCCTCGATGCCACGGGTGCGCATCACGCCGCCGTTGAAGATTTCCTGGGTAAAGCCGCTGTAGGGCGGGAGCTGCCGCTGCAACAGCAGGTTGCTGATGTGCTTTTCATAGCCGGTAAACTCCAGGTTCGCCCGGCCACTGAGCAGCGTGGCGTCGAAGCCCGCCTCGATTTCCCTCTGCCGCTCGGGACTGAGCGTGGACGAGCCACGGGTGCCCTGGAAGATGATGCCGTTCAGGCCGGAGATGACGCCGCTGGAAAGCCCAGTGAACTTCTGGCCATAGAGCGGCTGGTTACCGGACTGTCCATAGGCGGCCCGCAGCTTCAGGTCGCTCAGGAAGCCGTTGCCGAAATTGAACCGATACGACGCCGCGCCCTTGGGATAGTAGAGGAACTTGGTTGCGTCGGCGTTGTTGCTGCTGCGGTCGGCGCGGAGGCCGGCGGTGAGCAGCAGCTTTTCGCCCAGGGTCAGCACCTCTTCCTGCAGGAAGAAGCCCTGGTCCTTCACGTAGCTCCGCTGCTCGTCCACCAGCGCGACCGAGCCGCTTTTGATTTCGGCCAGGCCGCCGACCAGGTTCTGGGCGACGTTGCGGATGATGTCCAGGTCCCGCCATTCCATCTGCAGGCCGGCCGAAGTGGTGGCCGAGAATGCCCCGCTGGCAGGCTTGAGCGTGTGCACCAGGTTGGTGTTCACGTTCATGTTCACGTTCCGGGCGTCGGTGTTGCCCACCGTCCCGGGGAGCCCGTCGTCATCCTCGTAGAACAGCTCGGGCGGGGAGTACAGATAGTCGTTCTGCAGGAAGTAGTCGGCTCCGCCGTTGCCCATCAGCCTGAGCGTCTGCGAGCTGGACTTGATCAGGTCGAGTGACGCGGTACCCGAGAGGATGCTGCGCCAGGTGCCCTCGGTGTACTTGAGCAGGGCGGCTTCCTGGAGCGGGTTGCTGGCGACGAAGGGATTCTCCGGATACACGCCGCCGGCGCATTCGATCTGCCTGGTGCCGTCCGGGCAGGTGGCCCTCAGGTCCACGTAGCTGGGCGTGTGCGGGATGATCATCCCGTAGCTGGTGCCGGAGTTGTCGTTGTTGAACAGACCGCGGGCGGCGACGTCATGAATCACCTGGGCGCCGGCGCCGAAGGTGAACCGGGACCCGACATTCTGGTCCAGGTTCAGGCGGAGCGACTGCTTGTCGTAATAGGTGTGGTTCACGATACCGCCATCGTGCTTCACCAGGCCCGACGCGAAGTAGCGGGTCGTTTCCGTTCCGCCATTCACGCTGGCGTCGGTCTCATAGGAGACCGGCTCCCGGCCATAGAGCTCTTCCTCATGGTCGAAGAACTGGGGATGCCAGAAGGGACCGACCGAGGCGCCTTTGCCTTCGACCGCCCCAACCGAGTCACTCGAGAAGTCCCGCAGCCCGACTTTCCGGGAGATCTGCGACATGCCCACCTTCTGCGACAGCGAGAACTGGGGCGCGCCGTTACGGCCGCGCTTGGTGGTCACCAGGATCACGCCGTTGGACGCCTTCGACCCGTAAATCGCCGAGGCCGCGGCGCCTTTCAGCACCTCGACGCTCTCGATGTCGTTCGGATTCAGGTCGGCGATGCGGTTGGTGTTGTTTTCCGCCGAAACCGCGATGACGCCACCGACGGTGGACGACTTGGTGATGATGTTCGCGCCGCTGGCGATGGACGCGTCGCTCACGATGACGCCGTCCACCACGTAGAGCGGGGTATAGGTGCCGGTCAGCGTCGTCTGTCCGCGGAGCTTGACGCGGTTACCGCCGCCCGGCGCGTTGGTGTTCGCCTGGATGTCCGCGCCGGCCATCTTGCCGGTCAGGGCGTTCTCCACCGACTGGGTCGGGACCTTGGCGAGCTGGTCCGCCGATACCGTCGCGACGGAATTGGCGAGGTTTTTCTTCTCCACGCCGGTCGCCTGGCCCGTCACCACGATCGCTTCAAGCTGGAAGTAGTCGCGGGCCAGGTTCACCGTGACCGACGACTGCGAAGTCGGCAACTGGACGTCCCGCCGCTTGAAGCCAATGCTGCGAACCGTGAGAACGACGTCACGCGCGGGGACCGCGATCGTGAACGTACCATCGTCCTTGATGTTCGCGCCGGTGGTGGTGCCCACGACCGACACCTGGCCGGAGGGAACGACTTCGCCGGTCAGCGAGTCGGTCACCTTGCCGGTGACGATCCGCGTTTGCGCGGCGAGCACCGTGGGGAGGAAGAGAATAAGCGCTAACGGCCAAACCGATTTGGATCTCATGAGAATCTCCTAAAGGGCGTACCGGGACCATATATTCGACCGGGTCAACCACTTGTCAATGCATCTGGAGGACTAGAAATGCGCCTCGCAATTTCCGCCCTGGCCGTCCTCGTTCCGCTCGCAACCGCCGCCGCCCAGCACCCCCCTGGCCAGCAGGGCAGCTCCAACGTGCACATCGTGGCGCACATCCCTACCGGTGGCGATTTCAGCACCACCGATATCGAGGTCGAGCAGGAGCTGTCACGGCCGTACGCGTACGTGACCCGGCGGTACCAATGGAGCGGTTTTGACGTGGTGAATCTGAAGAACCCGGATAAGGCGTACATAATGTACTCATGGCGCATGGAAAAGCCTGAGTTACACGCTGGATCAGGAGCACTAGCTCCTGCCTATGTGAAGACCAACGGGCGGTACTACTTCGCCCAGTCATACCAGTACAGCCAGAATGGCCTGGATGGCGACCTCGGGATGTCCATTTTCGATGTCACCGGGCTCCCGGATACGTCCAGGGTGAAGGAAGTGGTCCGGGTCCGCACTCCGGATACGCGCGGCGGGTTTCACGAGATCTACGCCTACAAGCACTCGAGCGGACGCGCCCTGATCTTCACCACGGGTGGAAACCCCGGCGCCCGGGTGTATGACGTCGCCAAGTCGGTCGCCGGGGACCCCGCCTTCGGTATGATCGCGCGGGTGCCGAACCCGGTCGATCCCAATCGCGGCAGCTATCACGACTTCTACGTCGGGTTTGACCCCGCGACGCAGCAGGACCGCTTCTACGGCGCGGGCACCGGTGGGTATCACGTCTACGACATCACCAACCTCGATGCCCCGAAGCTGCTTACCTCGATCACGGGCTTCGCCGGTCTCACCAGCGGTCACACCTTCACCCCGACGCCCGACGGCCGGTACGCGGTGACCGAGCTCGAGTACCAGTACGCCCCGCTGAGGATTTTCGACCTCAAGCCCGGGCTGGACGGTGAGGTCAAGGCGATCACCCGCCCCATCGGCGCCTGGATGACGAACTGGCAGGACCTGCCGCACAACCACGAGGTCCGCTGGCCCTATGTCTTCGTGTCCGATTACGAGGACGGGCTCTCGGTCTTCAACATGATGGATCCGACCAATCCCTATACCGTGGGCTATTACGACACCTACGAAGGGCCGCACGAGAATCGGAAGGAATACATCAACCACCCCTCCGGCGTGGGCGGCGTGAACAACGGCGCCTTCGGCATCGACGTCCGCAACGCCGACGGCCTCATCGTCATCAGCGACATGACCACCGGCTTCTGGGCCTTCCACATGGATGGCTTTGATGGCTGGAATGGGCATCAATGGGGGATGCCCAATAACTCAAGTGCCCAGGACTGGGATAACGGTCCTGACGGACTGCAAAGGAAAAAAGTGAGTTAAGGGAGAACGGAGAAAACAAATGTCGAATATCCAACACCCGATATCGAATCTCGAAATGCGGCGGAAAATTTCAGTATGCTGCTGTTTGATATTCGTTATTGGATATTTGCTTTTCATCCCGCCGCTCCTTGCCCAGCACGCGCCAGGCAAGCAGAGCAGCTCCAACGTCCATGTGGTATCGCACATTCCGCTGGGACCCTATCTCTCCATCGCCGATATCGACATGGAGCAGGAGTTGTCCCGTCCCTACGTCTATGTGGCGCGCCGCTTCGTTCCGTCAGGGGTCGACGTCATCAGCATCAAGGATCCCGCTCGCGCGAAGATCATCTACTCCTGGAGGATCGAACAGCCCGAGCTGCATCAGGGCGCGGGGTCGCTTAATCCCATGCACCTCAAGAGTCACGGCCGCTATTACCTGACCGACGCGTTTCAGTTCGGCCAGGGCGGCCCCGACCACGACCTCGGCGCGATCGTGTGGGACGTGACCGGCCTCCCGGACACCACCAAGTTCAAGGAAGTCGCCAGGATTCGGGTTCCCGAAGCACCGGGGGGATTCCACGAGAGCTTCTCGTACAAGCACTCCAACGGCGAAGCACTGCTCTTCACGACGACGAACAGCTCGTTTGCATACGTCTGGGACATCGACAAGGTGGTCGCGGGCGGACCGGATCGGGGCCTGGTGGGAAAGATTCCGGTGCCGGAAACACCCGGCGCACTCACCAAGAGTTACCACGATTTCTACGTGGGCTACGATCCCGCCAGCAAGCAGGACCGTTTTTACGGTGCGGGCGGTGGAGGCTACTACGTTTTCGATGTGACCGACCTTGCCCAACCGAAGCTCCTCACGACCGTCGTTGGAGTGGCGGGAATGAACTGGGGCCACACCTTCACCCCGACTCCGGACGGCCGCTACGCGGTGGGAGAGACCGAGTATCAGTATCAGCCTCTCCGCATCTTCGATCTCAAACCGGGCCTCGACGGTGAGGTCAAGAATGTTTCACGGCCGATCGGCGCGTGGACGGCGGACTGGCAGAACCTGGCGCACAATCATGTGGTGCGCTGGCCCTATGTCTTCGTGGCCGCGTACGAGGACGGGATGTACGTCTTCAACATGATGGATCCGACTAATCCGTATACCGCGGGCTACTGGGACACCTTCGAGGGGCCCCACAATGCTCGGCCCGGTAATGCCGGCAACTACACCTGGGGCATCTACCAGGGCGCCTGGGGGGTCGAGGTCCGCAACGCCGACGGCTTGATTGTGCTATCCGATGGCCAGTCGGGATTCTGGGCTTTCAGGATGGACGGGTTCGACGGCTGGAACGGCCACCAGTGGGGCATGCCCAACAACTCCAGTGCTCAAGACTGGGATAATGGGCCGGACGGAGCTCCCAAGCCGGGTAAGGTCAGCTAACCGAGAATATCGAATAGCCAATATCGAACCGCAAAATTTCGAAATTCTGCGGTTTGATATTGGTTATTGGATATTTGCTTTCAAGTATTTATTGAACCAGCCGACCATCCTGCTCGCCACCTCTCTCCGATGCTTCGGCTGAGCGATGGCGTGTCCTTCCCCCGGAAAAATCACCAGCTCAGTCGGCACGCCGAACACCTTGAGCGCGTGCCAGTACTCGTAGGACTGCGGTACCGGCGTTTCGATATCGTGCTCGCCCACGAACATCAGCGTCGGTGTGGTGACGTTCTTGATCCAGTTGATCGGTGAGCTTTTCGCATATACCGCCGGATCGTCGTACACCGAAGCTCCGAAGAACGGCAGCATCCACTGGTCGATGCCGTTCTGTCCGTAGTAACTCTGCCAGTTGGCGAGGCCGCCCATCGAAACACCGGCATGGAAGCGCTTGGTCTGGGTAAGCCCCCACATGGTCATGAAGCCGCCGTAGCTCCAACCCGTGATTCCGACCCGCTGCTCGTCGATCGAGACGTTCCGGGCGACCTCGTCCACTCCGGCAAGGATGTCGCGGAAGTCGCCGCCACCAAAATCCTTCACGTTGGCCCGGGTAAACGCTTCGCCCTGCCCGTAGCTGCCCCGGGGATTCGGATAGAGAACGAAATACCCTTCGCTCGCGAGGATGCTGGTATTGAAGAAAGGCTCGGGCCACGCGGAGCTGGTCGCCCAGGAAGGACCTCCATGGACCACGACCACCAGCGGATATTTGCGGGAGGCATCGTAGTTAGGCGGAGAAAGGAGCCACCCCTGGCTGGTGAGGCCATCCACCGTCCAATGCAGGCTCCTGGAAGCGCCCCAGTCAGGTTTTCCGAACACATTTGCACTGGTGATCTGCTTCCAGTCACCCATGGGCCCCACCCAGAGCTCCGGCGGTTTTTCGAACGAATGCCGAATGACCGCGCTCGTTTTGCCGTCAGCCGCGAGCGAAACGCTGAATCCGAACCCTCCCGGTTCCGAGACGATGGTTTCCCCTCCGCTCCACAGCGACACGGGTTTTCCGCCGTCGAGGTCCACCGTAGCGATACCTGAAAGGCCATCGACGTACTCCGTGAACAGGATGCGGTCGGGGGAGCGGAGCCACGTGAGCCAGCTGGCCGATGCCTTCATTCCGTCAGTCAGGTTCCGCGGCGTCCCCCCGCCCTCTCCCACCAGGTAGACATCGCCGCCGGTCAGCGGTTCGTCACTCATCAAGCCACCGATGAACGCGATCGACTTCCCGTCCGGCGACCACTTGGGAACCGCGATTTGCATGGAGGGCTTCAAGATCGACCGGGTATCGCCGGTCCGCGCATCGACGGTGTACAGCTCGGCGAGATACCAGTTGTTGTCCCCTGACCCGTGCGCCGCTGTCGCGATGAACCGGGTTCCGTCCGGTGACCAGTCGTGCTCGTACACGTAGAGATCGGGCGGGGTCAGCACCCGCACCTTTCCAGTTGCGACATCCACCACCGCGAGGCGCTGTTCCACCACGTGCTCTTCAATGACCCCAACCGGAGCCGCCTTGTCGGCCAGGGGACCCGCCAGGCCAGTCGCATTTTCGGTGAACAGCAATGCGATGCTCTTTCCGTCCGGCGACCAGCGTGGCCGGGCGAGGAGCCCCTTGAGACTGGTCAGTTTGCGGGCAGGTCCGGGGGTCGCGACCGGCGAGATGTAGAGCTGAAGCTGGCCTGGCTGCGCCGCATCCGAGAGAAACGCGAGGTCATTGCCACCGGGCGACCAATCGAGCTGCTCTCCGGTGAGGCTCATTCGCGCGGGCCTGGATCCGGTAGCCCCCGTCGCGGTGGTAACGATATTGTCGACGAAGATCGCGGTGCCAGGAGAAGGGTGTACCCGGGTCGCCGGCAGATCCTGGACCCACGCGACCCGGTTTCCCGCGGGCGCGAGGGCAACCTGGTAAAAACGCCGAGTCGCGCCCAGCCGGTCGATTTTTTGGTCGGTCGGCGAGGCCACCGCGATCTGTGCCAGCAGCGGCCGGCACACCATCAATAATCCCGCGATCAGAAATCCTTTCCCGTACCACATAAGCGACCTCGATGAACGCGTCGCCGGAATATGCCCGCCCAGGCCGCCGCCGGTAGAAGGCGTCTTACGGTATCGCCGATCGGACCGTATGTTCTGTCCGCCTCTCTGCCTCGAGGACTGCTCATGGTCCCAGAGAACCCAGGCTCACTGGTCCGGCTTGATTCCGGCACCGAAGAACGCGACCGGGCTTCGATGTCTGCGATTCGCGGAGGCAACCCTGCTGCGCTCCAGGACCTCATGGATCGTTACTGGTCGCGGCTGGTCGGCTTTGCGGCGCGCTTCCTCGGAAGTGTCGACGCCGCCGAAGACATCGTGCAAGATGTGTTTGTTCGGTTATGGGACCGGCGGTTGCACTTCGACCTGAGCGGCTCAGTCCGTTGTTACCTGTACCGCGCGGTCCGAAACGCCGTATGCGATGAAGCTCGCAAAGGTCAGGTGCGCGCTCGCTGGGCAACACTCCGACTCAGCGCGGGACTGCCGACGACGGAAGACCCTGCTCGCACGCTGGAGACTCGCGAACTTCGTGCGGTCGTCGAAGAGAAGATCGACGCACTTCCGGCCCGCCGTCGGGAGGTGTTCGTCTTTGCCCACCTCCACGACCTGAGCTATCGACAGATCGCCGAGATCATGGGCATCTCGGTGCAGACCGTCGCGAATCATCTGAGCAATGCGCTGGCTGATTTGCGTCGCATGCTTGGGCCGTACCTTCGGGACGTTTCCGATCCCGGCACTCCGGTCCCGCACGAAGGCCCCACCCCTCGCTCTTCCGTCCGTATCGGCTAAACGGGCTCCGTCCGGCGCCCAGCAACAACCGCTTCGAAGAACTACTTAGTAGAAAATCCGCTCTCGTACGTGTTGGGGTGGTGAACATGGACGAACTGATCTTCAGGGTTGCCCGGAAGACGGCCACCCCCGACGAGGTCGAGGCCGTACGCCTGTGGCGCCAAGCCTCACCTCTCAACGACCAGCGGTACCGCGAACTGATCGAGATCCTTGCTTTGGCGACAGTCGCCGAAGAGCTCAGAGCCAAGTCGCCGGTTCCCCCGGTTGCCCGCCTCCTCAAGCAGTCGACGCTCCGGAGATCCCCCGCCCTGCTCCAGCGATGGACCATTCCGCTCGGAGCAGCGGCCTTGCTGTTACTCGGGTTCAGCGTCGCCCGGCTGGTGCAGTCCCGTTCCTCTTCTCCCTCCTTTGCAGCGGATGAGTTTGTGACCGGCGCTTCGGACATGGCCACCGTTCGGTTGAACGATGGCACCATCGTGCGCCTGGCACCGAGCAGCCGGCTGCATGTCATCCCGGGGACGGAGGGTCGTGAGGTCTCGCTCGAGGGGCACGCCTACTTCGCGGTCGCCAAGGCACACGGCCGTCCGTTCGCGGTCCGCACGGCCGCGGGGGACGCCCAGGTCCTCGGGACCCGCTTTGAGATCAACGTCAAGGAACGGGATCTGCGGCTCGTGGTGGTTGAAGGACTGGTTTCGCTGTCAGCAGGACACCAGACGGTTGCCGTGCCGGCCAGACATATGAGTCGCGTCGTCGATGGTACCGCGCGCCCGGCCGTCGACCTGTCGTCCCATGCCGCCGACGACGCGGTGCGCTGGACTGGACGCCTTCTGGTCTTCCAGGATCGCCGTTTACAGGAGGCGATAGAGGAAATCCGCCAGCAATACGGGGCAAAAATCGTCCTGGCCGATCCGTCACTCGCGGATGAAACCGTAACCGCATGGTTTCAGGATCGGAGCTTCGAAGACGTAATGAAGGTCGTGTGCGCGGTATTGGGCGCCCGATGTTCGATCGAGCCGGGCCAGGCGACGATTGACCGGCGTCCATCAGGAACTGCTTCACGGACCTGATCACAGGCATCACGGAGGAGGATTGCGCATGGTTGGTATCGGACGGATCAGCGCCCTGTTGTGGCTGACGGCGAGCGGCACAACTCTGGGACAATCACCGACCACATTCGCAAGCAAGATCGATGCGTCGTGGGCGGCCCCGGTCTCCTTGCTCAACCGACCCGCCAGGCTTCAGATCGCTTTCGTCCCGCTGAACGCGGGACTTGACACTCTGGCCAAGCGATCGGGCGTACCGTTGGCTTTCAGTCCAAGCATGCTTCCCGAAGCTCGCCTGGTGAGCTGCGCGTGCGAAACCCTGAACGTAGGTCAGGCCCTCGACGAAATGCTCCAGGGTACCTGGTTCGCGTATCGGGAGCTCGATCACGAGGTGATTGTCGAGCCCGCGCAGCGTCGGTCGAACTACACCGTGAGCGACCTCACGTCGTGGGGCGTCCGTCAGGATCTTCGCGACGACCTGAACAGCCATCTCGGTCTTCGGAGTTCCGCGCTCTCGATCGGGCCGGTGGCGGGTGTCGTGGTGGATGCGCATTCAAACCCGATTGCCGGCGCCATTGTCGCGATCCCCGGGACGCGACTGACGACCCGGACCGACGCGCAGGGCCGGTTCCGTATCGAGGGCGTGACCGGAACCGAAGTCAGCCTGCAGATCACCACGATCGGGTACCGCCCCTTGAGCCAGGTCATCAAGGTGGGGGACACCGAGGCTCGCCTGATAATGACCGAAGCAGCGGTCAATCTCGATGTCATCGTGGTCACCGGGACCCCGGGAGGCACGGAGCGAAGGGCCGTGGTGAACTCGGTGTCCGAAATCGATGCCCGCCAGCTTACCAAGCTCATCCAGACCGCGCCCGCGCCCGATGTGAGCAAGCTGATTGATGGACGAGCCCCGGGCGTGCTGGTCCAGCCGGCGACGGGAACCGTGGGCGGCGGTGGCCGCATCAGCATGCGAGGACTGGGGAGCCTTTCCCTTGGGACCGAACCCCTCATTTACGTCGACGGGGTTCGGATGGACAACCGGATTGCGACGGGACCAGGCACCGGGTCCACCGCGAACGGCCCGGGTATATGGCCGAGCATGTCTCGATTGAATGACATCAGCCCGGAGGACATGCAGAGCCTGGAAGTCATCAAAGGACCGGCCGCGGCGACGCTGTACGGTACCGAAGCTTCGAACGGCGTGGTCCAGATCATTACGAGGCACGGTACGCCGGGGCCGGCAAAATGGGATGTGGGGGTGACGGAGGGCGTCAACTGGCTCATGAAGCCGGAAAACATGTGGCGGCAGATTTATCGCACACGCGCAGACGGGTCCATTTACCACTTCAATCTGGTCCAGACGGAGAACGCGCGCGGCACACCAATATTCCGGAACGCGCCCCTTCAGCGATATAACGCCAATGTCAGCGGCGGCTCCAATGACGTGCAGTACTACCTCGGCGGGACTTACGCGAACGAGATGGGTGTCCTGGCGCCCAACCAGCTGAAACGTTTTTCGGGCGCCGCCAATCTTCAGGGGCTCCTCAGCCAGAAGGTGCATTTCAATACCAGCATTCACTATTCCACCGGACGCACGAATGTCGGACAGGAGAGTGTGACGTCCGGCAACGAGACCATCGGGAGCCTGGACAATCCATACCGGTTTGTCGACCCGGCCACGGACCGGGCTCGCGGTTTCAACGTGGCTCCCCCGGAGGACTGGATTGCCGCCTTCCACAATTATCAGGATCTGAACCGGTTTACCGCGAGCATGCAGTTGCGGCACGATCCGACGTCCTGGTTCAGTCAGACATTGACGATCGGCCGGGACGCCGTCTACGAAAACAATACCGCGCTCAACGGACAGTTGACGGGGAATCTCGCCATCGATTTTCCCACCGTGGCAGGCGGGCGCGTGGATATCAGCAGCATCAGCTCTCTAAAAACCAACGGCGATTATAGCGGGAGTCTCACGGCCCATCTCTCCGGTTCCCTGAGCAGCAGGAGCTCAGTGGGAGCCCAGCTCTACCGGACTGAGGTTACGACTCTGACGGAGCATGGCGAGGGATTCCCGGCCGCCGGCCTCCAGACGGTGACGGCGGCGACGACCCGGGACGCCACGCAGGATTATCTCAGGAACACGACGGTCGGCTTCTTCATCCAGCAGCAGTTCGAATGGAAGCACCGGTTGTTCCTGAACGCGGGCATACGCGCCGACGACAACAGCAGCTTCGGCTCCCGGTTCAAGGCGGCGTGGTACCCCAAAGGGGGTATTGCGTGGGTCATCAGCGAGGAGCCGTTCTGGCATTCGGTTCCGCTGGTGAACACGCTGCGGTTGCGCGCCGCCTATGGGCAATCCGGCCTTCAGCCCAGCGCCTTCTCCGCGCTGCAAACCTATGGCGCAATCAGCGGTCCCGGTAACGTTCCGGCCGTCCGGCCCCTTTCGGCGGGAAATCCCAACCTTGGCCCGGAACGGGGCGCGGAGCTCGAGTTCGGGTTCGAGGCAGGCCTGCTGAACGAGCGGGCAAGCATCGACCTGACTTACTACGACAAGCGGACGCACGACGTCATCCTCACGCGCCCCACTCCTCCATCGGGTGGATTCCCCAACGCGCAGGTCATCAACCTGGGTGAGATCACCAATCACGGACTCGAAATGCAGATGCGGGGAAGCGTGATTCGCAATGGACCGGTTGAATGGGATCTCGGGGTGAATCTCTCGACCAACAACGGCCGCGTGGCGGATCTGGGCGGAACCCCGTTCATCAGCGCTGGCGCCAATCAGTACGACGTCGTCGGGTTCCCGGTGGCGGCTTTCTTCGAAAAGCTGGTGATCAGCGGCCAGGTAGTGAATGGAAAGGTCACAAACATCATGTGCGATGGCGGTGGCGGTACGGACTACACTCGACCGAGTGGCAATCCAGTCCCCTGCGCAACCGCCCCGCGGGTCTACCTCGGCAAGCCGACCCCGGACTTGCAGGCCGCGTTCTCGACCGACGTCACCGTCTTCCGGCGCTTGAAACTGTACGGCCTGGTGAACATGAAGCTGGGTTCTACGGTGTTCGACGCCTCGACCTACTTTGCCTGCCTGAGCAGTCTGCAGTGTGAAATCAACTACTACCCGGACAAGGATCCCCTGAAAGCGGCGCTCTACGCTCTCCCCGGCATCTTTGGCCGCAGCGTTACCCCGCCCAACCGCAATTTTGTCCGGATTCAGCAGGTCTCCGCGACCTATACCTTGCCCGAGCGGTGGCTGCGGGGACTTCGGATTACTTCTGCCCAAATCACGGTGTCAGCGCGTAACCTGCACACCTTCAAGGGCAGCTACGAAGGAACCGATCCGGACATCGTTACTCAGACCGGAACCCAGTACTACATCAATTTCCATCAATTGCCCTCGCCGACGCAGCTGCTGACAAGCGTACGGCTTACGTTCTAACTGCGGCCATGGGAGAGACAATGCACATCGAACTCTTCGGCACACGCGGTGGAACAATACTGCGGGCCCTTCACACTGCCGCGTGCGTGGCGGTGCTGACGATTGGCACCTACGGTTGCGGCGCGCTCGACAAGCTGATGTCGGTCGATGCCCGAAGCATTATCATCGCCGATTCCCTGGACAACCCGTCCCAGTCCCAGCTGCTGGTGACCAGCGTGCAGGCCAACTTTGAATGTGCGTTCGGCGTGTACATCGTCGATTTCGGCATGCTCTCGGACGAGCTGTCGTATTACGGCACCTCGAATCCGATGACGTATTGGGATGCCCGATTCTTCCGGGATGGCACCGGGTATGTCGGTGCCTACGGCGCGGGCGCCTGTGACGGACAGGTCGACAATGATGTGTACCGGCCACTCAGTAGCGCGCGCTGGTTCGCGGATGATGTGATTCGCAAGCTCGACGGCTGGACCGACGCTCAGGTCCCCAACCGCGGCTTGCTGATTGCAACCGCCTCAGCCTACTCCGGCTATGCCCTGGTTCTCCTCGGTGAGGGTTTCTGTACCGGCACGATTGACGTGGGTCCGGAACTGACGGATGCCCAGCTGTGGGCCGAGGCCGAAGCGCGTTTCACCCGCGCCATTACGCTGGCACAGGCAGCCGGCAACAGCGACATCCTGAACATGGCGCTGGTGGGGCGGGCTCGCACCCGCCAGAATCTCGGGAAGCTTGCCGAAGCGGAGAACGACGCCAAGCTCGTCACCAACGGATACGCGAAGACCGCCACGGCCTCAACTGTGAGCGGATACCGCCGGAATCGCGTGTACGAATGGAGCAACACGCTGCGGAATGTAGGAGTGGAAGGCCCCTTCCGGAGTCTCACCGAAGGCGGGGTCGCCGATGCCCGGGTGCCATCGACCGAGATCTTCACCCCCAAGCATATGTGGCTGCAGGGGAAGTACAGTGGCCTCGACGCGTCCATACCGCTCGCCTCGTGGGACGAAGCACAGCTGATCATTGCCGAAGCGGAAGGCGGTCTCACCGCCCTGAACATCATCAACATGTTTCACACCCGGGCCGGCCTCCCCGCGTTCACGGATAGCTCCAACACCGCCATCATGGACCATTTGATTAATGAAGAGCGCCGGCGCCAACTATTTCTGGATTCCCACCGAATCGGAGATATGAGACGTTATCAGACCCCGTTCCTGCCGGCGGCGGGCGCACCCTACAGCGGAGGCGCATACAGCGGAGTCTACGGAGACACGCAGTGCGGCCCCTTGCCGCAGTCCGAAGTGCAAAGCAACCCCAACATTCACCGGTAGGCATCGATGCCTCATTCGCCTTGGACCGTTGTACGGATGACATTGATGGCGGTCGGGTCACTGCCGATGATGCCCCGCACGGCGATCGCTCAGCATGCAACGGGAGAGCCTGCAAGCAGCAACCTGCATGTGATATCGCACCTGCCGCTCGGTCAGCAGTTCCACCTTGCTGATGTCGAGCTCGAGCAAGAGATCTCACGCCCCTACGCCTACGTTTCCCGGCGCGCGTCCGGTTACGACATTATCGACATTCGTATTCCGGCTCAGCCCAGGCTTCTCTTCACGTGGAACATTGCCAACGCCGAATTGCACCAGGGATCGGGTGCGGTCGGCGGATCGTATCTCAAAATTGCGGGTCGATACTACTATGCCCAGTCTTTTCAGTTTGGAGCTGGGGGGCCAGACTACGATCTCGGCGCGATGATTTTTGACGTGACCGGTCTCCCGGACACGACCCGGGTAAAACTGGCCGCGAAGATCGTTACACCCGAAGCGCCTGGCGGCTTTCATGAAATCTTCGCCTATCGCCATTCGGATGGACGGGCGCTGCTGTTTGCCACCACCATGTCGGCGTCGGCGTACATCTATGACGTACAAAAATTGGTGGCGGGAGACAGCCGAACCGGACTGGTCACCAAGCTGGCGCTGCCCGGGAGCCCGTTTGGCATCGCGAATCCAACTCCTGGCACGCCCGAATTGATCGCGCGCGCCGTTCCAGGCTATCACGATTTTTATGTGGGATACGACAAGGCCACCCATCAGGATCGCCTGTACGGTGCCGGAGCCAGCGGCTACTACGTGTACGACATCAGTCGGGTCGATGAACCCAGGCTCCTCACCTCGATCACCGGCGTCGCGGGCATTCCCTTCGGACATACCTTTACGCCCTCGCCTGATGGACGATACGCGGTCACCGAAACGGAATATCAGTACGCCCCATTGCGCATTTTTGATCTCAAGCCTGGTCTCGAGGGTCAGGTAAAGACCATTTCGCGTCCGATTGGGGCGTGGACTGCGCGGTGGCAAGGGCTTCCCCACAATACCGAGGTACGCTGGCCCTACGTGTTCGTGTCGTCCTATGAGGACGGTCTGTACGTGGTCAACATGATGGACCCCTCCAACCCTTACACCGTCGCGTTCTGGGACACGTATCGCGGTCCGTACCAGCAAGGCAACGGTGCCGCAACTCACCCACTGGGCCGCGTCTTTAACGGCGCTTTCGGCGTGGACGTGCGGAATGCGGATGGCCTGATAGTTCTCAGCGATCACACCACGGGATTCTGGGTTTTTCGCCTCGACGGCTTCGATGGATGGAACGGCCACCACTGGGGCATGCCCGACAACAGCAGCGCCCAGAACTGGGATAACGGACCGGACGGTGCGCCGAGTCCGGGAAAGACCAGCTGAAGCAACGAAGACCGCAATACCTCCGGTGACGACGAAGGTGCAGAAGTTTTTCCGCTGGCACCTTCTTATCTTGCTTCCCAGCCACAGGGAGACCTTATGACCTGGAAGATCGCGGCTATCGCGTTAACCAGCATTTCGTTGGTAGCGGTTCCTCTGGATGCCCAGCGCGGCCCGGGGGCGCAGTCCAGCAGCAACATCCAGGTCCTCTCGCATTTCCCCGTCGGTCGCGGTCCCAGTACCAGCGGGTACCAGGAAATCCTCGATATCGACATCGAGCAGGAGCTGTCGCGGCCGTACGTCTACATCTCGCACCTGATGACGAAGAGCGGGTTCGATGTCATCAGCGTGAAGGACCCACACCACGCGCAGATGATCTACCAGTGGGTCATCGAAAATCCCGAGCTGCATCACAATGGGATAGGCGGCGCCTTTAACCCGCGCTATTTCAAGCTCAAGAACCGCTATTACGTCGCGGTCTGCTTCCAGTACCGGCCCGGCGGACCGGACAGCGATCTCGGTGCGATCATCTTCGATGTGACCGGACTCCCCGACACCTCAAAAGTCAGGGAGGTCGCCCGTATCCGCGCGCCGGAGACGCCCGGCGGATTCCACAATCTCTTCCCCTATAAACATTCTGATGGCCGGGTGTTGCTGTTCACCACGACCACGGCGCCGAAGGCCAACATCTATGACATGGAGAAGTTGCTGAACAAGGATCCGAAGCAGGGCTTGATCGGTGAGATCCCGAATGGGCCGGAAGAAGGGCGAGTGCAGAGAAACTCCGGCTATCACGACATGTACGTGGCCTACGACCCCGCGACCCACCAGGACAAGTTCTATGGACCGGGACTGGCCAACGGCTTTTTCGTCTACGATGTCAGCCAGCCGGAGCAGCCGAAACTCCTGACCTCGATGACCGGCATCGCCGGGCAGGCGGTGGCCCACACCTTCCAGGCCACCCCCGATGGCCGCTATGCCGTGACCCAGATGGAATACCAGTACGCGCCACTCCGGATCTTTGACTTGAAGCCCGGCCTCGACGGCACCGCCAAGACGATCTCCCGGCCCATCGGGGCGTGGCAGGCCACGGCGGCCGGCGCGACGGGCTGGAAGAATGCGTCACACAATCATCAGATTCGCTGGCCCTACGTCTTCGTGGCCTCCTTCGACGACGGCCTGCAGGTCCTGAACATGATGGATCCCACCAATCCGTATACCGTGGGCTACTGGGATACGCAGGATGGTCCCGACCTCCAGGGAGTCGACCTGGTCAGTGCCGGACTTGGGACCACCATCTTCACCGGCGCATGGGGCATCCAGGTCCGCAACGCCGATGGCCTCATCGTGGTAAGCGATTTCAAGACCGGGTTCTGGTCGTTCCACATGGACGGCTTCGACGGCTGGAACGGGCACCAGTGGGGCATGCCGAACATTTCCGCCGCGCAGGACTGGGATAACGGGCCGGATGGAGCTCCGAAGACGCAGAAGACTACGTAACCAGTGAGCGGTGAGCAGTGAGCGGGGGGGGAACACCCGTGTCTCAGTCGCCGCAATTGCGCGGGAAGCGCGACCACGCCTTCCCGCTCACCGCTCACCCCTAGCCAACATGGAGCCAAACTGATGCAAGGCACTTCCGTCCGCTGGAAAATTATCGGGCTCCTTACCGGCGTGAGCTTCGTGAGCTACGTGGAGCGAATGAACATCTCGGTCGCCGCGAAGTTCATGGCGCCCGAGTTCGGACTTTCGCAGATCCAGATGGGCCAGATCTTCTCGAGCTTCATGCTGGGCTACGCGATCAGCCAGGTGCCGGCCGGTCGCATGGGCGATCTCTTCGGGCCCCGGCTGGTACTCGCCGTCTGCGCGGTCTGGTGGGGTGTGCTGACGCTCTTCACCGGCCTGCTCCCCGGGGTCGTGGTCTCGGGGACCGTCGGAATCTTCGTGACATTGATCGCGATCCGGTTCCTGCTCGGCGTGGGCGAGGCGGCGACCTATCCGGTCGCGGCGCGAACCGTGGCGAACTGGATGCCGGATTCCCAGCGCGCCATCTCGATCGCGATTCTCACCGCGGGGCTGTCGCTCGGATCCGCGCTCACGCCCCCCGCGGTCTCCTGGCTGATGGTCAATCTCGGCTGGCGGCAGTCCTTCTACATCGCATCGGTGCTGGCATTCGTGCTGGCAGCCCTGTGGTGGTGGTACGCGCGGGATTTTCCCCGGCAACATCGTGACGTCAGCGAGCCGGAGCTGGCCGCCATCAAGGCGGGCCAGGAGCAGGACCGGCCGGGAGTGAGTCCCGCCTCGTGGTGGCGTCTCTTCCGGCGCCGGAACGTGCTGCTGCTCTCCACCAGCTACTTCGTTGAAGGGTACGTCCTCTTCTTCTTCGTATTCTGGCTGTACACCTACCTGGTCGATGTCCGGAAGTTCAGCATCCTGGGAGGCGGCGTGTACACGGCGATGCCGTTCATCGTCTCCGCGGTGACGACGCCGCTCGGCGGGTGGGTCTCGGATACGCTGTGTGTCCGCCTGGGGCGGAACTGGGGACGACGCATTCCAGCGATGGTGGGATTCACCGTCGCGGCGGTCGGGCTCTGGTATGGCGCGACCGTGAATAGCCCCTACCTCGCCGTGGCCGCGCTCTCACTGGCCGCCGGCATGGTCGAATTCACCGAGGGCACCTACTGGGGCACCGCGGTGGACGTCGGCGGACCGTACGCCGGCGCGTCGGGGGGGATCATGAACACCGTGGGAAACCTCGGTGGCGTGGTCTCGACGTCGCTGGTACCCGTCATCGTGAAGTACTTCGGATGGACGGTCGCGATCGGCACCGGGTCGGCACTCGCGATTGGCGCCGCCCTGCTCTGGCTTGGCATCAACGCAGATGAGCCCTTCCCGGTCGTCGCCGCTGGCGACCAGCGGGCTCCGGTCGTGAGCGGTGAGCGCTGACCGAGCGGTGAGCGGGGGGCCTGACGATGCCTCAGTCTCCTTAGTAACGTCAAGGCGGCCGAAGCATCGTGAGCCCCGCGTGCTCACTGCTCACCGCTCACTGCTCACCGACAAGGAACTTCAATGACTGGGAGATTCACGGGCGCACTTGCGCTCTTGCTGCTCACGGCCGCTCCGCTGGCGAACGCCCAAAGCGTGGCGAACAACCCCGCTCCGGGGGAACAGGGCAGCCGCAACATCAAGATCATGTCGCATGTCCCGCTCCCCGGCGGCGGCAACAAGGGAGTGCCGAATCTTTCGGGCATCGAGATCCGCACCGCGGACGTCGAGCTGGAGCAGGACCTCAACCGCCCGTATGCCTACGTCCCGATGTGGGGCACGCCGTCCCAGATCCACATCATCAGCCTCAAGGATCCGGCCAAGGCCAAGATCCTTTACACCTGGACCGTCGATAATGTCGAGCTGCACCGGGTCGCCGGCGCGCTGGCGCCGGCGCTGCTGAAGACCCACGGCCGGTACTACTTCGCCAACGGGTTCCAGTATGGAAACGGCGGCCCCGACTTCGATCTTGGCGCCATCGTCTGGGATGTGACAGGCTTGCCTGACACGACCAGCATCAAGGAAGCAGCCCGCATCAAGCTGCCCGACATTCCCGGCGGCTTCCACGAAATTTTCGCGTACAAGCATTCCAGCGGCGCCCCACTCATCGTGGCGACGACACAGTCGGCCTACGGTCATCTGTATGATCTGGACAAGCTGATTGCAAAGGATCCGAAGCAGGGACTGGTAGGCCGGGTGATGGTGCCGGATACCTCCAACGGCGGTTCCGCGCGCGCCTTCCACGATTTCTACGCGGCGTATGACCCCGCCAACAAGCGTGACGTCCTCTACGGGGCGGGCGCGGGCGGCTACTACGTCTACGACATCACCGACCTCGCGAATCCCAAGCTGCTCACCTCGATGACCGGCATCGCCGGCATCACCCGTGGCCACAGCATCCAGGCCACGCCCGACGGCCGCTACGCGGTGGTCCAGAGCGAGTACCAGTGGGCGCCCATCCGGATCATGGATCTGAAGCCCGGGCTCGACGGGACCGCCAAAACCATCTCGCGGCCCATCGGCGCGTGGACCGCGTCGTGGGATGGCAACCCGCATAACTACGAGATGCGCTGGCCTTATGTCTTCAGCGCCGACTTCGAGGACGGCTTCCAGGTCTTCAACATGATGGACCCGACCAACCCCTACACGGTCGGCACCTACGACACCTACGACAAACCCCATGCGGCGGGCGCGCTGGGCCAGGGCCTCGTCGGCGGTATGCCGGGGGCGTGGGGAGCGGACGTCCGCAACGCCGACGGCCTCATCGTGATCAGCGACATGATGAGCGGTTTCTGGGCCTTCAAGATGGACGGATTCGACGGCTGGAATGGACACCAGTGGGGAATGCCGAACATCAGCTCCGCGCAGGACTGGGACAACGGACCGGACGGAGCACCGAAGCCGGGGAAGGTCAGTTAGAAGAGTCTGCAAGGTTGGAAAGGTCAGCACGGTTGTCAGGGTTCTTTACGTAAAGCACCCTGCAGACCTGCAGACCTTTCCAACCCTTCCAACCTGTTCTCGTTTGCCTCCTTGGGACCCAAAGCATTATGTATTGGACCCCAACTTTCCGCATCCTCGGAGGCCCCATGAAATCCACCCTGGTGAGCGTCCTGGCAGTGCTGGTTTCCGCGGCGCCAGCCGCTCACGCGCAGGACCACGCCCCCGGCGAGCAGGGCAGCCGCAATGTCCACGTGCTCGGCCATATTCCGCTGGGACGCTCCTTCAGCGGCTCGGACATCGAGATGGAGCAGGAGCTCGCCCGTCCCTACGTCTACACCTCGGTCATGCTTCAGACCGGCACCAACATCATCAGTGTGAAGGATCCGGCGAAGCCCAAGGTCATCTGGGAGTGGCGCGCGCCGAACAAGGAGTTGCTCGCCGGGACCGGCGCGATGGACAACAAGTACTTCAAGCTGAAGGGCCGCTATTACGACGTGCAATCGCTCCAGTTCGGCCAGCAGGGACCGGACGCGGATATCGGCGCCCACGTCATCGACGTCACCGGACTGCCCGATACCACGAAGATCATCGATAAGGGGTTCATCCGGGCGAAGGATTCTCCCGGCGGCTTCCACAACATCTACATGTACAAGCACTCCGACGGCCGCGCGCTGCTCGTCACCACGAACGGGAATCCCGGCGCGCGGGTATTCGACATGGAGAAGTACCTCGCGGGCGATCCCAACCAGGGCCTCGCCGGCAAGATCCCCGTACCGGAAAGCATGGTCCCGCAGCCGGGCCGAGTGCTGGGGTATCATGACTTCTACATTGGGTACGATCCGGCGAACCACCGCGACGTTTTCTACGGCGCGGGGACCGGCGGTTACCACGTCTACGACATCACCAACATCGACCAGCCCAGGCTGTTGACCTCGATCACCGGCGTGGCCGGCGTGACCGGCGGGCATACGTTCACTCCGGACCCCACCGGCCGTTATGTCGTGACCGAAGCCGAGTATCAATACGCCCCGCTACGCCTGTTCGACCTCAAGCCCGGGCTGGACGGAACGGTCAAGGCGATCTCGCGTCCCATCGGGGCATGGACCGCGCGGTGGAAGGGTCTTTCCCACAACCACGAAGTGCGCTGGCCCTACGTCTTCGTTTCGGCGTATGAAGACGGCCTGCAGATCTTCAACATGATGGATCCGACCAACCCGTACACCGTCGGCTATTACGACACCTATGACGGCCCGAACCAGCGCGGCTGGGGCGGCGTGGCGAATCCGGACGGCGGTACCAACGTAGACCAGGGCGCCTTCGGCATCGACGTGCGTAACGCCGACGGCCTCATTGTGATCGAAGACTTCCGCACCGGTTTCTGGTCGTTCCACATGGACGGCTTTGACGGATGGAACGGGCACCAGTGGGGAATGCCGAACATCAGCTCGGCACAGGATTGGGACAATGGTCCGGAAGGAGCGCCGAAGCCGGGGAAGGTGAGCTAACAGCAAACATCCAATATCCAACACCCAACCGCAGAATTTCGAAATTTTGCGGTTGGGTGTTCGATATCCTGCGGTTTGCTTCTTTTGATCTGGAAGCCTATTGTTTTTGCCTCGGTCGCAACTCTCTCACGTACCGTTCGGTGGAGACTCCTTCATGAAAGGCCTCGCGCCCCCACTCGCGGCTCTGGCTCTCGTATTGTCTTCGGCAGGCATTGCCCAGGCCCAGAAGGGCGATGAGCATCCCCTGCCCGGCCAGAACTACAGCAGCAACATGCACGTCCTGTCTCACATCCCGCTCGCCGGCCCGCTCCAGGTGGCCGACATCGAGATCGAGCAGGAGCTGTCCCGGCCGTATGTCTACATCCCGATCCGGGTGAAAGACGCCGGCTTCTTCATCATCAGCGTGAAGGATCCATCCAGGGCAAAGGTTCTCTACCGCTGGACCATAGAGAATCCCGAGCTGCACAAGGGTCACGCCCTCGGACCCACCTACGTGAAGACCAAGGGCCGCTACTACCTCGCCCAGACCTTCCAGTTCCAGAACGGCAGTCCGGATGCGGACCTCGGCATGATCATCTTCGACGTCACTGGCCTTCCCGATACCTCGAAGGTCAAGGAAGTCCGCCGGATCCGGATGCCGAGCGAACCGGGTGGCTTCCATGAAGACTTCGGATACAAGCATTCCTCCGGCGCGAACCTGGTGTTCACCACCAACCAGGGCAAGGCAGTGGCCAATGTCTTCGACATCGACAAGGCGATCGCTGGCGATGCCAACCAGGGCCTGGTCGCCACGGTGCCGAATCCCGGTGCGACCGACCTGACCACCCGCGGCTACCATGACTTCTATGTCGGCTTCGATCCGGCGAGCCAGCAGGACCGCTTCTACGGCGCGGGCGCGGGCGGCTACTACGTCTTCGACGTGACCGACCTGCAGAACCCCAAAATGATCACCTCGGCCACCGGCATCGCGGGGCTGCAGCGTGGACACACCTTCACGCCCACGCCTGACGGTCGCTACGCGATCCTCGAGTCCGAGTACCAGTATGCCCCGCTCCGGATTGTCGATCTCAAGCCCGGACTGGACGGCACCGCCAAAACGATCTCCCGCCCCATCGGCGCCTGGACCGCCCGCTGGCAGGGGCTTGCCCACAATCACGAGGTCCGCTGGCCCTACGTGTTCGTCTCGGCCTATGAAGACGGCGTCCAGGTCTTCAACATGATGGACCCGACCAACCCATACACCGTTGGCTTCTACGACACCTACGACGGCCCGAACCTCCAGGGCGCCTGCGGCAACGGCATCTGCAACGGGCCCTTCGGCATCGACGTCCGTAACGCCGACGGTCTGATCGTGACCAGCGATCTGACCACCGGATTCTGGGCCTTCCACATGGATGGCTTCGACGGGTGGAACGGTCACCAGTGGGGCATGCCGAACCAGAGCAGCGCGCAGGATTGGGACAACGGTCCGGACGGATTGCAGAAGAAGAAGGTCAGCTAACACCAGTGCGTGGTGAGTGGTGCGTGGGGGAGCCGCGGGTCATGCTTCGGGTCGCAAGTCTGGCGCGTGAAACCTGGGCTCGCCTTCCCCACTCACCACGCACCACTCACCAACTCGGGAGAGAGTTAATGAGACGAAATCTCTGGTTAGTCCTGTTGCTCGCGGGCACGACGCCGCTGCTCGCTCAGCGTGGCGATCAGCAGCCCGCTCCCGGTGCTGCCGGCAGCCGCAACATGCGGGTCGCCTCGCACGTGCCGCTCACGGGTCCGCTGCAGGTGGCGGATATCGAGGTGGAGCAGGAACTGTCCCGGCCCTATGCCTACATCCCCATCCGGGTGAAGGACCAGGGCTTCTATATCATCGAAATGCACGACGTCAATCACGCGAAGATTCTCTATCACTGGCTGATCGAGAATCCCGAGCTGCACAAGGGCCATGCACTGGCGCCCACGTATGTGAAGACCAAGGGTCGCTACTATTTCGCGCTCGGCTTCCAGTTCCAGGCGGGCAGCCCCGACGCCGACATGGGGATGATCGTGTGGGACGTCACCGGCCTGCCGGACACGACCAAGATCAAGGAAGTGCGCCGCATCCGGATGCCCGATGCCCCGGGCGGATTCCACGAGAACTTTGGCTACAAGCACTCCACCGGACGCTCGCTGGTCTTCACGGATGCCACCAGCAAGCCGTGGCAGAACATCTTCGATATGGATCTGCTGGTGGCGGGCGATCCCAACCAGGGACTCATCGGCAAGGTGCCGAACCCGATGCAGCAGGACAACGCCGAGCGGCAGCGCGGCTATCATGACTCGTACGTGGGCTTCGACCCCGCGAGCCAGCAGGACCGCTTCTACGGCGCCGGCGGCGGCGGGTTCTATGTCTATGACATCACCGATCTCTCGAACCCGAAGCTGATCGCGTCGGCCACGGGCATCGCGGGCATGAGCGGGGGCCACACCTTCACCCCGACTCCCGACGGCCGTTACGGCGTGCTCGAGTCCGAGTACCAGTACGCGCCGCTCCGGATCATCGACATGAAGCCGGTGCTCGACGGCACCTCCAAGACCGTTTCCCGCCCGATCGGCGCCTGGACGGCGCGCTGGCAGGGCCTGCCGCACAACACCGAGGTACGGTGGCCGTACGTCTTCGTCTCGGCTTACGAGGAGGGCGTCCAGGTCATGAACATCATGGATCCCACCAACCCCTATACGGTCGGGTACTACGACAATTACGACGGCCCGATCGGCATCGGCGCGATGGGCGGCGGCGTGGGCAACGGGTCATTCGGAATCGACGTCCGCAACGCTGACGGCCTGATCGTCACCAGCGACTTGAGCACCGGTTTCTGGTCGTATTACATGGATGGATTCGACGGCTGGAACGGCCACCAGTGGGGAATGCCGAATAATTCCTCGGCCCAGGATTGGGACAATGGACCCGACGGTTTGATCAAGAAGAAGGTGAGTTGATTTGAGGTGAGCGGTGCGCGGTGCGCGGACTCTCTGCGCACTGCGCACCGCGTACCGCGCACCCTTAGTGTCCTTCCCGACCCATGTAATTGATAAGTCCCGCAATCTGATCGTCCGTCAGATGAAAGTTTGGCATCTGCACTCCCTGCGCCGCCTTCACCAGGTCCTTCGCCACCGGGTCGCTCTTCGCCATCTCCGGCGGATTCTTCAGCCACTGCGTGAGCCAGGCCTCGCTGCGGCGTGAGGTGACGCCGGCGAGATCTGGTCCAGCACGCTTCCCCTTCCCGATCGTGTGACACCCGTCGCACGACTTGCTCTTCCAGACCCTGGCGCCCTGCTCTGCGAGCGTCGCGTCCACTTTGAACGCTTCCTGTGCCCGCGCGGTCGATACGCCGGCCAGAAGGGCGGTGACGAAAACAGCCGCGAACAGCTTCAAGCAGCCTCCGTGTGGTGAATCGCCCGGACCCCGGGCGCAGGCGGTTGGCTCCGCACTACGGGCTATTGCTACGCGTGCCGGTCCGCAACGATCCAATGTTCCCGTGTTCCAAAGGCGGGAAGAGGGAAGAGGGAAGAGGGAAGAGGGAAGAGTACTGCTCGCAGGCCGACGGTTGGGTGTCGCGATGCAAAGCATCGGGGTCTGCCGGTCGTACTCTCCCCTCTTCCCTCTTCCCTCTTCCCTTGGCTTATATTCGTCATCCCCTTCAGTGACGCATCATGCCAAAAGTTCCGGAAACAGAATTCGTCTGGCGCAACGGCAAGCTCATCAAGTGGGCCGATGCCACCATCCATGCTCTCAGCCACGTGGTGCACTACGGATCCTCGGTGTTCGAAGGCATCCGGGCGTACACCACTTCCCGCGGACCCGCGGTCTTCCGGCTGAAGGAGCACATTCGCCGGCTGGTGGACTCCGCCAAGATTTATCACATGGAAGTGCCCTATTCGGCGGACGAGCTCTGTCGCGCGACCGCGCAGACCATTCACGGGAACAAGCTCAATGCCTGCTATATCCGGCCGGTCATTTTCCGTGGCTACGGCACCGTCGGCGTGGATCCGTTAGGGGCGCCGAGCGAGGTGTTCATCTTCGCCTATCCGTGGGGCGCGTATCTCGGCGAGAAGTCCCAGCAGGAAGGCGTGGACGTCATGGTGTCGAGCTGGAATCGCCAGGCGCCCAATACCCTGCCCGCCTTTGCCAAGGCCGGCGGCAATTATCTCAACTCACAGCTCATGAAGATCGAGGCGCGGGCCCAGGGCTTCGTCGAAGCGATCGCGCTGGACACCCGCGGCTTCGTGAGCGAAGGCTCCGGCGAGAATCTCTTCTTTGTCCGGAACGGCACGCTGTACACGCCGCCGCTGGTCGCGGCGATCCTCCCCGGCATTACCCGCGACACCGTGATCCAGATCGCCCGTGAGCGTGGCCTGACCGTGGTGGAGGGCGACCTCCCGCGCGAAATGCTCTACGTCTCTGACGAGCTGTTCTTCGTGGGCACCGCGGTGGAAATCACGCCGATCCGGTCGGTGGACCGCATCCCCGTCGGCACCGGCAAGCCCGGTCCGGTTACGCGCGACATCCAGGCCGCCTACGCCGCGATCGTGACAGGAAAGGATTCGGCGAAGCAGGACTGGCTCTACCACGTCGGAGCAGACTAGACACGCACCACGCGCGACGCTCGACGCACGGCGCTAATCGCCACGGAGTCATCGGCCTCTGATGGAGAAAGCGTCGAGCGTCGGTCGTCGAGCGTCGCGCGAAAGCCCCACCGTCCTGCTTTTGCCGGGTATGACCCTCAACGAAACCATTTTCCCTGCCCTTCCATTTCCCTCTGTCTCTGTCGACTTCACCACGCTGGCTCTCGGAGCAGATGGCGTTACCCCCGATCTTCGCTCGCGACGGATCGGCGTGTACGTCGATCTGCTGAATAGACGGCTCTCCGGTAACAAGGCGTGGGAGGCGGAGCGGAGGATCGTCGTCGCCCACAGCTTTGGCGGGATGCTGGCGCTTGCCTGGTGGCTCCAACACCGCGGCGAGGGTCCCGCGAAGGTCGATGGAATGGTCCTGATCTCCACCGCGGCCGGGCCGCTCTTCGATGCGGTGAAGGTCCGACTCTTTCGCCTCGGGCCCTTCGAGCTGCGCGTTGGACTCCGTCGGCTGATTCACACCTGGAACCGGCCCCGGGTCACCCGCGCAATAAAACGGCGCCTGACGCATGGGTCGCTGGAAGCACAACGGGTCGACTTCCAGAAACTTCCCCGGAAGAGCGACTGGGCTCTCGACTTTGCCGGGTGGCGCAACACCGGTTGGCGCGCGATGCGCTCCTATCGCCAGGCGCTGGAAGGCTTCGACGTGCGGAATCGCCTGAAGGAAATCGATGTGCCCGTCATCGTGCTGCAGGGAGATCAGGACACCCTTTTTCGTCGTGAAACTGGAGAGGCACTCGCGAGAGGACTACCGAAGGCGGAACTACGGTTGGTAAAGGACGCCGGGCATGGACTTCCACTTACCCACGGGAAGGACGTTCTCAAGGCGATTCACGACCTCGGTGAGAAGTAAGACGTGAGACGTGAGACGATACCGCCCCGTCGTTCGTCTAACGTCTTACGTCTAGGCGTCGTCTTTGTGTGCCTCCTCGGCAATAAGGATCTTGATGTTCGTATCGATCGCGGCCCGGATCGAGTTGATCAGCTCCCGTAGCGTCCGGCTCTTGCTGTTCTGTGGCCCGCCCCGTTTCGCCGCCATGGCGATCTGGTTCGCGCTATCGGCCATCACGCCGTAACCCTTGTTCATCAACAACCGGTTCACATCGGTGGCTGTGCGACCGATCGGGCCCAGCAGCTGCTCCGGCTGGCTCTTCGCCGCCGCGTACTGCTCGACCAGCGAATGCAGGCGATCGACCTTGACCTTCACCTCGTCGAAGAAGGCGAGCGTCTGCTGGGCCTGGATGCTCATTTTTCCTGCCATTCGACGGCCTCCACGTTGGGTGCGCGGTGAGTGGTAAGCAGGGGGGATTCACGATTCGTCAGTCGCCTCGAGTGCGACGGAAGTATGCCGTGCCCTCCCCGCTTACAGCTTACCGCTCACCAACACAATCTTAGGTCCACCGAAAGATTTTCAGCGCCACTCCGAAAGTAAGAATCCCCCACACGGCCACTATGGCCATCAACCCGACCACCGACGACAGCGCGGCGCCGTCGATCATCACCGCGCGCAGCGCATCGTTCAACGCCGTAAGCGGAAGGGCCTTGATCACCGGCTGCATCGCGTCCGGAAAACGCGACGCCGAGAAGAAGACGCCCGAGCAGATCCACATCGGAACCATGACGAGGTTCATCAACCCGGATACGCCTTCAATAGTCTTGGGCCGTGCCGCGACCAGGAGCCCGAGACCCGCAAAGGTTGCCGCCCCAATCAGCACGACCAGCGCCATGGTCAGGACCGAGCCGCGCACCGGCACCTTGAAGACGAACCAGGCAAAGAGAACGACTGACACGACCTCGAGCGTGAGGAAGACCAGCCGCGCCAGCATGTGTGCCAGCATGTAATCGCTCTTTTTCATCGGCGACGCCAGGAAGCGCTTGAGGAGCTTCTTCTGGCGCGCGTTGACTACCGCGAAGCCGATGCCCCACATCCCGGTGCCCATGATATTCATGCCCAGCAGACCGGGAATCAGAAAGTCGATATAGCGGGAGCCCGGCTCGGTCACCCGGACCTCGGCGACCTCGCGCGCATCCTTTCTTCCCGCCGCCTTCTGGAGCGCGTTTTCCACGATCAGCCGGGCGATGTGACTCTCCTGTCGGGTCGAATCGAACCGCAGCGCCACCGGCTCACCCGGGAGCACCAGGACGCTGATTCTGCCGGTGCGCAGCCGGTTGAAAGCCTCCCCGGAGTCGAGAACCACGCTTTCGATCTCGCCCGCCGAATCCAGGGCGGCGCGAATCTGGGTCGAACCGGTCCGTTCCAGGATCCCCGCCTTCACTTTCTCCGGACCGCGGTTCTTGAACGCGAGGCCGAGAGCGAACGCGAGCAGGATAGGAAATGCAAACACCCAGAACACCGCCTCCGGTTCGCGCAGGAATTCCCGGGTGCGCCAGAGCGTCAGCTGGGAGAGCGCCGCGAGCCGGTTACTCATCGCGCAGATGTCTCCCGGTGAGCGACATGAATACGTCCTCGAGTGTGGCGTGATGGGTGGTCAGCTCTGACAACTGTGCTCCCCGCGTAGCCAGAAGCGACATCAGCGCCGGAATGGTCTCGTGGACCCGGGCGACGGTGAGCCGGATCCGCCCGTCTTCCCGTCGCACCTGTTTCACGCCGGGGAGCCGGTCCAGCTCGGTATCATCGAGCGGCCTGGCAGCGCCGGCCATGGCAAAATCGACCACGTGCTCGGCTTCGAGCGACGCAATGAGGTCTCGGGGTGAACCGAGCGCGATCACCTTTCCGTGGTCTACCACAGCAACCCGTTCGCAGAGCTGCTCCGCCTCTTCCATATAGTGCGTGGTCAGCAGGACCGTCCCGCCCCGCGACTTGAAATGCTCGATAACGTCCCACATCTGCCGGCGGGATTGCGGGTCGAGACCGGTGGTCGGCTCGTCGAGAAAGAGAATGTCCGGATCGCAGACAAGAGCACAGGCGACCGCGAGCCGCTGGCGCTGTCCGCCCGAGAGCTTGTTGACCCAGGTGTCACGCTTTTCCTGGAGCTGGACCTGGTTCAGCACCTCTTCTTCGCCGACGCTCTTCGTATAAAAACTCCGGAACAACCGGATCGTCTCCATCACCGAGAGCTTGTCAGGAAGCTTGGTTTCCTGGAGTGCGGTGCCCATGCGCTGGCGCAGCTCGTCGCCATGCTCGGCCCACCGGAGACCCAGTACTTCGACGGTGCCCTCGTTCGGAGAAATGATTCCCTGGATGATTTCGACCGTGGTCGTCTTCCCTGCCCCGTTGGGGCCGAGGAGACCGAAGCATTCGCCGGCCATGACCTCGAGATCGAGGCCATTCACCGCGACGACATCTTCGTAGCGTTTGACGAGACCTTTACAGAGTACGGCTGGGGTTGGCATGGCGAGAGAATCTAACCGCCCGGAGCGTGAAACGGGTTGCTAACTTTCCGGCGGTGATCCTCGTCCTCTCCGGTTTGATAATGATTCTGGCGGTCGTGTTGCTCCGGCTCGACATCGAGCCGGTGCCGACCTGGTTCTACGTGTTCGCCTGGTATCCCACTCTCGTCATCCTCGACGAGATCGCGTTCCGACGGGGCCTGCGCCCACGCGTCCTCACGCAGCCAGGAGTGGTGTCCTCGCTGTTCGGCTGGTCGGCGGTGATATGGCTGGTATTCGAGGTCGCCAATTTCCGCCTGGACAACTGGTACTACATCTACCTGCCACAGAATGGCCTGGAACGCTGGGCCGGAATTCTCGTTTCATTCGCTACCGTTGCCCCTGCGGTCGTGCTGGCGGAGCGCGCGCTGCGAGCACTGAACGTCGGCGCGACATGGACTGGTGCGCCGAGAACCGTGACGACGCCTGAGCTGGCCGGCGCGGTCGTACTTGGCCTGCTGCAGCTCGGCCTGGCGCTGCTGGCACCGCGAACCTTCTTCCCCTTGATCTGGGGTGCGGCGTTTCTGCTCTGCGAGCCTTACGTGTTCCGCGTCCGGCCGGACCTCTCTCTTTTCGCAGACATCGCGAGGGGTAACTGGGGGCGGACGGGGCGCCTCATGCTTGGCGGGCTGGGCATCGGGCTCCTCTGGGAATCGTACAATTACTGGGCACGCGGGAAGTGGGTTTACACCGTGCCCTGGCTCGAGGGAACGAAGTGGTTCGAGATGCCACCATTCGGCTTCATCGGGTTCGCCTTTTTCGCACTCGAGGCCTGGTCGATGTACGCCGCCCTTTGCGCCGCCGGTGTTGCCGTGCCGCTTGAGGGGCCGCGGATTCTGGATCATCGCCGTGCCGCGGTGGCGGCGGTATTGGCAGTGCTCTTTTCGGGCGGCACGCTTATCGGCATGGAACAATGGACGGTCAGTTCCGTCGTGCCCCCGGTTGCTCTGGACCAGGGTGGAGACCGGATGGCGTGGCTTCGCGGAATCGGCGTCGAGCACGCGACTGAGTTACGGAGCGCGGGTATCGACAACCCTTGTACACTCTCGCGGCAGGATCCAGACACGCTCTGGTCAATCGTTCATCGCGAGGTCTCCCGCCGGCGACCGACGCCCGCCGAGGTACGCGTCTGGGTATTGGCGGGAAGACGGGCATGCAACGGCTCGTGACTGCTCTCCTTCGTGTCCTCGGCATTCTGGCGGCGCTGTACTTCGCGCTGTGCGTCCTCATCTGGCGCTACCAGGACCGGCTCGCTTTTCCTTCTCCCAAGTCACGCCTGCCTGAGCCTTCGGCCTTCCACATTCCGGGGGGCGAACGAATTCGCGTTACGACGAGCGATGGCGTCGAGCTGCAGGGATGGTACCTGCCGCCACACCCGGCGCCGCCCGCCGGTGCAAAGGCGCCCGGACTCATCTGGTTTTACGGAAACATGGAGACCATCGCCGCCATAGCGCCCGTGATCCGGTACTTCCAGCCCGGCGGCACAGGCCTCGTGGTCCTGGATTACCGCGGATACGGCGAGAGCGCCGGGACCGAGACCGAAGACGGCATCTATCGGGATGCCGAAGCCGCGTGGACGTATCTCGCGACTCGGCCGGAGATCGACAGCTCACGGATCGCGGTCTACGGCCGGTCAGTGGGGAGCGTCCCGGCCCTGTATCTCGCCACCATCAAGCCGCTGCGAGCGCTGGTCCTCGAGTCTCCATTCACCTCGGCTCGGGAGATGGCGTCGCAGCACTACGGGTATTTCCCGCACTTCTTGATCCGGCTATCGCTGGACAACCTCGCGCGTGCGGCGCGGCTCACGGTCCCCTTGCTGGTTTTCCACGGTACGGCAGACCGCATTGCGCCGATCGCAATGGGCCAAGCGGTCGCGAAGGCTGGCCACGGAACCCTCATCCGCCTCGTAGGGCACGGCCACAACGATACGTACGAGTCCGAAGACTCCGTCTATCGAGATCGCATGTGGGAGTTCCTTAGGAACGGGGAAGAGGGAAGCGGGAAGAGGGAAGAGTAAACCCGCGGCCTACCCTTTCGTGCTTGCCTGCTCCTTTCCAGCACATTGGGATCCTAAGCTTAGAATTCCACGTGGACAAGTTGTCGCG
>JADMIO011575590.1_pt1 | contig 58031 bp, 58 predicted proteins | sample 8958161 | NCBI WGS metagenome assembly JADMIO01 (sample SAMN16585339, study PRJNA669376) | soil metagenome | isolation source: Crop rotation soil | place: USA: Cullars Rotation, Alabama | collected 2011
GCCGCGACTTCAAGTCACGTGAATTCCAAGCTTCGGATCCCACTGTGCTGGAAAGCCGTCCTCATGGACGGATCGGGGCTGTCGCGCTACGACTACGTCACGCCGCAGGCGATCGTCGACGTGCTCGCGCACGTCCACGACGACGATCGGCTCCGGGATCGGTTCGTCGCGCTCCTGCCGGTGGCGGGCCGGGACGGCACGCTGGCCAACCGCTTCCGAAATACGCCGCTCGAGGGACGCGTCCACGCCAAGACCGGCTCCATGTCGAACGTGCGATCGCTCGCCGGGTATGTGACGACATCCGCCGGCGAGACGGTGGCATTCGCGATCCTGGCGAACAACTTCGAAATACCGGGAGAGGTCGTGACGCGGACCGTCGATGCGATCGTCTCGCGGCTGGCCCGGTAGACGGTGTAGACGGTGATCGCCCACGCGCCGCCGCGGCGGGTCGTGCTGTTGGCCCGGGCGCTGGGTCTGGGCGGATCCGAGCGGCAGCTGGCGGAAGTCGCCGCGGCGCTGGATCGACGGCTCTTCGCGCCGACCGTCGTCTGCTTCGACGCGGCGGGCGTACGGGCGGGCGATCTGCGCGCCGCCGGCGTTCCGATCGTGGAGCTGCCGGTCCGGTCGTTCGCGAGGCCGCGTACCGCGGCCCTCGCCTGGGAGTTCCACCGGATGCTCCGCCGTGACGGCACCGCGCTCGTCCATCCCTTCGACGTCCCGACGGTGCTGTTCGCAGTTCCCGCGGCAAGAGCCGCCCGGGTGCCGGTGGTGCTGTCGAGCCAGCGAGGCGACCGGCGACTCTTCCCGCGCGGCTACCAGCGCGCGCTGGGGCTGACCGACCGCATGGTCGACGGCATCGTCGTCAACTCCGATTACATCCGCGGCGTGCTCGCGCGCGAGTTCCACGTGGCCGAGACGCTGATGCACACGTGCCGGAACGGCATCGACGTGAGCGTGTTCAAGCCGGAGGGTCGAGCGCGACGGCCGGAGCTCGCATCGGCGACGGCAACCATCGGCACGATCGCCGCGCTCCGATCGGAAAAGTCGATCGAGACCCTGATCGACGCGTTCGCGCTCGTGAACGCGCCCGCCGCCCGGCTGATCATCGTGGGCGACGGCCCGGAACGGGAGCGTCTGGCAGCCAGGGCCGCCACCCGCGCGGTCGCCGGGCGATGCCTCTTCGTGCCCGCGTCGCTCGACGTCGCGTCATGGTACCGGAGCCTCGACGTATTCGTGCTGCCGTCGATCAACGAGTCGTTCTCGAATTCGCTGATGGAAGCGATGGCGTGCGGCTGCGTAGTCGCCGCCTCGGCTGTCGGAGGAAATGTCGAGCTCGTGCGCCACGGCCACAACGGGCTCCTGTTCCGGGTGGCGGATCCGGCTGACCTCGCGGGCAAGCTGCAGACGCTCGTGGACAATGCCGACCTGCGGACGCGGCTCGCCGACAACGGAGTGCGCACGATTCGCGAGGAGTACACCCGCGAGGCCTCGGCGCGGCGGTTCGCCGAGCTGTACGAGCGGCTCCTGACGGCGGCCGAACCCGGCTAGACGACGACCGGACGGCGCCCGCGCGCCTCGACGCCATTCCCGCCGTATTCGCACCAGATCTCGTCGAGCCCCTGTCGTTCGAGGAACCGGCGGATCTGCCCGCGGGTGCGGAAATGCTTGAAGTAATCGGTCAGCGAGTCGTGGGTGTCGAGGAGCGCCCACTGCCGCTGCAGTTCGTCGCTGAGCTGCGGGTACGTCTGGTAGTGCGTCAGGATCGGCGACAGGCGGAATACCACCGACCGGAGCCGCGAACTCGCGACACGCTTGTGCGCCGGCAGCGCGAGCGAGACGATGCGTTCGGTGACGCGCATCGACACGTCAGGCGGAAGCCGCTTCAGGACCGTGCGGAAGAGCGGGGCCGTCTTCGTGTACCACCCGATCTCGTAGGTGTAGTGATCGATGACGAGCCAGCCGCCCGGACGCACGTGACTGTAGAGCTTCTCGATCGTCGCCTCCGGTGACGGCGTGTGCTGGATGACGCCGATACAGAGCACGACGTCGAACTGCTGGGGGGCGAACGGCAGGCGCATGATGTCGGCCTGCGCGATCCGGTGCATCGGACCGGGCGGGAAATTCCGGGCGTTCGCGTCGACCGCCTCGCTCAGGTCGACGGACGTCACCCGGGCGCCCTCGTCGAGGAGCACCTCGGTGAAGCGGCCGGCCCCGCAGCCGCACTCGAGCACGTCGAATCCGGAAAGTCGACTCCAGAGCTGGTCGCCAAGGCACCGTCGCAGCCGGTCCCGCGAGATCGGCAGACCGGTGTAGGAATCGAGCTGCGTCTGCCGATACCGTTTCCACTGTTCGCCGAAGTGGTCGGCATAGGTCTTCTCGGGAACGAAGCGCGGGATGCCGGCCTCCAGCACGAACTGATGGGCTGACGGACACCTGAGGTTGCCGCCTCTCGCCACCAGGCGGCCGCCGTCGTCGGGGCAGCGCCACTCGGGCGGCTCGGGGCGGACGACCTCGCGGTCGGCGAATCTTCCACTGTGTGGCTGCTCGATACCCAACTGAGTCATCTGGTCTGCCGTTTCCCTTTCGCAAACGGCCCAGTAGCAATATTTCGACCGGCGCCCTCATTGCATCCCATCCGCTCGTGCCGCGCCCTGCCTGGAGCCTGACGCTCCTTGCCGTCGTCCTGCTCTCGCCCTATTCCGCCGCCCAGCGATCCCGAGGGCCGCTCGATCCCTATCAGGTGACGTCGGTCTGCACGAACGGCGCGGAGGGCGAGCGGCGCATCGCTGTCGCGACGGGCGAGGACCTGCAGCGCGCGCTCGATGGCGCGTCGGCGGGCGATACCATTCTGCTCACGGCCGGCGCGACCTATCAGCCGACCACGGCGGCTGGCAGTTTCGTTCTGAGGAACCGGACGGTTCCTGCCGGCCAGTGGATCACCATCCGCTCCGCGAGCGCGGCGTTCGACCGCTCGGGCGTGTTCCCGCCGGATACTCGCGTGACGGCCGCCGCGGCCGATCAGATGCCGCACCTCCGGGCCACGGCGAACAACGTGGCCGCGCTCCGCGCCGACCCCGGCGCACACGGTTACCGGCTCGTCGGGCTCGACGTGGGTGCCGACGCCGCCGTGTCGCAGTTGACCAATCTGGTCGAACTCGGCGCCGGCAACAACGCCGCGCTCGCGGCGCAACCGTCCGACATCGTGATCGATCGGTGTTATCTGCACGGGAACGATTCAGGGAATTTCCGGCGCGGCGTCGCGCTGAACGGCGTCCGCCTCGCGGTGATCGGCTCGTACGTCTCCAATTTCCACGACGCCAACACCGACTCGCAGGCGCTCGCCGGCTGGAACGGCACAGGACCGTTCAAGATCGTCGACAACTATCTCGAGGCAGCCAGCGAGAACATCATGTTCGGCGGCGGCGATCCGTCGATTCCGGACCTCGTGCCGGCCGACATCGAGATCCGACGCAACCTGAGCACGAAGCGGCTGGCGTGGCGCGCGGCCGGCATCGCGGCGAAGAACGCATTCGAGTTGAAGAACGCCCGTCGTGTCTGGATCGAGGGGAACACCTTCGAGAACGTCTGGCCGTCCGGTCAGGATGGCACCGCGATCGTGCTGAAATCGGCGAATCAGGATGGCCGGTGCACGTGGTGCGTCACCGAATACGTGACGTTCCGCAGCAACGTCGTCCGGTCCGCCTCACACGGTCTGCTCGTCAACGCATCCGAGGCGGGCGCTCGCGGTCTGCCGCTTCCGCCGCACGCGAATCACATCCGGATCCAGAACGTGCTGTTCGACGGGATCGGGCTCCAGCCCTGGGGCGGTGGCAAGCTGTTCCGCGTATTCGGCGGGGTCTCCGATGTCGAGATCAGCCACGTCACGTCGACGAGCAATCCGACGGGCGTCCTCGATCCGCGCGATCCGATGGATCTGAACCCCAATCTCACCTTCAAGTACAACATCGTCGAGCGACGATTCTACGGGGTTGGCGCCGGCAGCAGCGAAGGCATCCCGACGCTCACCCGGAACTTCGCGCCGTTCGTGTACAACCAGAACGTCCTGGTGAACACGTCTGCCGGGACGGACCAGTCGGTCACCGACGCGGCACTGAAGTCCAGGTACCCGGCGGTCACATCGATCGCCCGCGACTGGCGGAGCGTCGACCTCGACATGACCACGCACAAGCTGTCGTCCGCGAGCCCGTTCTACCGGGTGGGCGACGATGGAAAGGATCTGGGAGTGGACGTCGAGGCGCTGACGGCGGCCCAGGCGGGACCGCCGTCGAGCGCGTGCGAGCAGGTGGCGGTTCCGCGGCGCTGAGGCGCCGCCGCGCCTACCTACCGGCTCAGGATCGTCGCGTCGTTCTTCAGAGCGCCTGGAGACACGGTGAGGTAGCGGCTGCTGCTGAGGACCAGCTGATCGATCGACAGCCCGTCTTCCTTCACCTGCACGCGGATTGTCTGGGTGCCGGTCGCCGCGAAGTAGATGTTCGCGCCGAGGACGTTCACGCCCCAGCCGTTGTCCTGCCAGCCCCAGCCCGACACGCCGCAGCCGCTGCAATCCTCGATGTTGACGTCCTGGCCCGAGGTCGTGCCGATCCGGTATTTCGCGGCACCCGCCGCGTCTGTGCTGCCCGAGAACTGCACCATGACCGAGTCGTTCGCCCACGAATTCTTCTCGGCTTTTCCGCGCACCCAGAGGTGATACGGAATGCCGGCCTCGGCCTGGAACGCGATCTCGAAGTAGTTCGCCGGGTTGGCGAGCGGTGCATTCACCTTGGCCCCGCCCGCGTCCGGATTCGCGATGCGGACGCCGCCCGCTGCGGTCAAATCGCCGACGAGCGACCACGCCCCGACGATCGGCGCCGCGTCGCTCGCGTAGAGCACGATTTCGCGGGCGCCGACGGCGATCGTGAACGCGCCGGTCGCGACGTTGCCGGGCCAGCCGAGATCGGCCGCCTGGACGGCAAACGCGTAGGTGCCGACGGCTGTCGGCACTCCGCCAATCGTCCCGTCGGCGCCGAGCGTCAGACCCGGAGGCAGTGCTCCAGATGCGAACGACCATGCCGTGGCACCAGTCCCACCGGCCGCTGTCAGCGCCGCGCGGTACTGCTGCCGGACGTTGCCCGCCGCGAGGGTTGCCGGCGACACGACGAGAGAAGCCGGCGCCACGACGAGGTCGACGGCGGCGGACGCGATACGTGCCGATGTCGCGTACGCGTCGACCGCCGCGATGAGCGCGGTGTAGCGGCCTGACGCGACGGGCACGCCCGCGATCACTCCGGTGACAGTGTCGAGTGCGAGACCGGCCGGCAGCGACCCGGCCGACACGGTCCAGCTCACGACGCCCACCTGGCCAGCGGTCGACCCGGCGATCTGAAACGGCACTCCGACCGAGCCGGCCGCCGCAGGCGGGAGCGAAACAGTGAACGGCGGCGGCACGACGTCGAGCGCAATCGCACCGGTCGCCGTATTCGTCGGCCAGTTCGTGTCGGTCGCCTGCACCATCACGTCGAAGGTACCCAGTGCCGTCGGAACGCCGCTGACCGAGCCGTCGGCGTCGACCGTCACACCGGGCGGAAGTGCGCCCCCGACAATCGACCACGTGGTGGCGCCGGTACCGCCGGTGGCGGTCAGCGCGGCGCTGTACATCGCGTTGTACTGCGCCGATGCCAGGGCCGACGTCGCGACGGCCAGGTGCTCAGGAGCGACGGCGACCGTCAGCGGTTTGGCGTCGACACGATCGGGCCGCCAGGAGTCGAGCGCCTGGACCAGCGCGGTCGTCGTCCCCCAGGCGAGCGGCGTTCCTGAAATCGCGCCCGTCCTCGCGTCGAGCGCGACGCCCTGCGGCAGCTCGCCCGACACGACCGAGTACGACGGCTCGCCCAGGGCGCCGGTCACGCTCACCGATGCCGCGAACGGCGCGCCGACCTGGGCGGAGCCGACGGGCGAGATCGTCTCGATGAAAGGAGGAGGATCGATCGTCAGCGCGAGCGCGGCGGTGGCGGCATTGGTAGGCCACGCCGGATCGTAGGCCGCAAGCGTCAGGAGGCCGGTCGCGACCTCGGTCGGCGTGCCCACGACAGCTCCGGCGATCGCGTCGAAGGTGACGCCTGCGGGCAACGAGCTGTCGACCACGCGCCACGCGCAGGCGCCGGCGATCCCGCCGCACGTGACGAGCTGCGCGTACGGCTGTTTGTACACGCCATTCGGCAACGACGTCGTCAGGATCCGGACCTGGGCCGTCCCGGGCGCGATCCGGTTGTCGCCGCTCAGCGCGTTGGCGGTCTCGGCGGTCACGCGCGCCGCGTTCGCGCCAAGGTCCGTGCCGTCCGTGCCGATGCCCTTGTAGGGACTCGTGTCGGCGAGCCGGTACTCGCCGGCCGCGTAGTTGACGAACCCGGCCTGCCAGGCGGCGACGGAGGGGAAGAAGTTACCGGCCGGATACTTCGACGCCGTGCCACCGGCGAGGACGTTGCCGGCCACGACGCCTCCCGGCAGGTATGCGGCAATTGACGGATTCCCGTACTGGATGCTCGATCCCATGATCCCGTACGCGTTGTGTGCCGCCATGTTGTTGGTGAAGACCGCTTTCGTGACCACCGTCGGCGACGTGGCAGAACCGCCGTACAACCACAGAATCGACGTGTCGGTCGTGACGACGGTATTGTGGTCGATGGTGATCGAATCGCCACCGTCACCGATCTGAAACGGACGCGCGCCGGTCCCCCACGTCGCGCCGGTCAGGTCGTCGAAGACGTTGTGCTGGATGGTCAGATGATTCGTCAGCTGGCTCGGCGCGTTGTTGTCGGTGCCGAGCACGGTGACGCCGCCGGCGGTGTGACGCACGATGTTGTAGCGGAACGTCACGCGCTGAACGACGGTCCACGGCGCGGTGCCGCCCTGGTTGCGCGGTGTGAAGACGATCGGGAAGCCCTGCTGGTCCGCGATCCACAGGTTCTCGAACACGTTGCCCTCGACGACGACGTCCTGAGCGTTCTTCAATTCGAAGATGTTCTTGACCGCCCACCGGGTCGCCTTCGCTGGCGTTCCGGCGGCGCCCGCGGCGCCCGAGTCCGTGAAGTAGGCGTTCGCGGTCGTCCAGTACATGTTCTCGCCGCCGGCCGTCCGGCCGTAGATCACGTAATCGGCCGCACCGACGACGGGTGTCCAGGCGAGCCTGACGCCGCCCGCCGCGGAAAGTACGGCCGACACCTCCGCCGATGCGGTCGAGTTCGCCTTGGTGCCCTGCCCGGCCGGGACGCGCGCGGCCACTTTGTAGTAGTACGTGCCCGGCGCGAGCGTCCCGCTCGCCGGCGCGGCCGTCGCCGTGACAGCGACAGGGGTCGCGATAATCGGATCACGCCACGCGAGCGGCTTGGACAGGTAGTTTCGCCGGACGGTGATATTGGTGGTGACGAGCCCGGGGATCGCCGGGTCGGCGCCGCCGATCAGCACGTTCTCGGTCGCGCCCTCGAGATAGTTGTTCTCGATCAGATAATTGCCCGGGCCGTTCCAGCCGCCAATCGCCTGCGCGTCCTGGCCGACCGCCTTGCAGTCGGCGATGTACGAGTTGACGATGGTCGTGTCCGCGCTGTTCAGCGCGACGCAGCGCTTCTGCCCGAGTACCGGATCGCCATGGACGTACACGCGATCGAGCACGAGCGCGTACGGCACCTGCGAGAGCTGCGTCTGCGTCGCATCGCCCCACCCGAGATCGATGATGTCGCCGTAGCCGGACACGTTCGCCTGGAACTCGACGAACATGAACCGATAGTGGTTCGCCGCGGCCGCCGTGCGAAGCGCCGACATCGTGTTGGACGACTTGATCCGCGGCAGTTGCGACGAGTAGTCGGGCGTCATCCGGACGCCGGCCGGTGGAAGCAGCGAATCGGGCGCTGCGGAGCGGATGGTGATGTAGTCGGCGAGCGGCCCCTTGTTCGGGAGCGTGAAGTTGCCGGCGTACACCGCGCCGGGCGCGAGCGTGATGACGTCGCCCGCCTGCGCGGCGTTCAGCGCCGCCTGCAGATTGCCGCCGGCGGGCACCGCGATCGTCGCCGCCAGCGCGGGCCGAGCGCCGAACGCGAGCGCACACACCAATCCTGTTCCCCACTGAAGGGCTTTCGACCGCATCTCGACGTGCTCCGATCCGTTCGGTTGTCTGGGTTAGGTGCCGGGCCTGTACGAAGGCCGGCGAACCAGCGCTAGGGCAACGGGAATGCCACGGCCGTGATTACTCGGGCGAGCGGATGGCGGGTCGTTTTCCGGCCGGATCTTGCGGAAGGAGCGGGACGAGGATTCCTGGGGGTGCACATCACGGCGAGCTGGTCCATACGATCCTGTAATCAGTCCCCCCAGAATTGAAATTGAAGAGCCGGGCCCTGACGGATCTGTATTGATGAGCTGTCGCGTCAGGCCGGCGCGTCGGCCTCCGGATCCGCCGCTGGCAGCTCGAAGAAGAACGTCGCGCCGCCCCACTCGTTGGGGCGATGGCCGATGGCGCCGCCGTACGACTCGACGATGCCGTAGCTGACGGAGAGACCCAGACCGGTGCCGATGCCCACCGGCTTGGTCGTAAAGAACGGCTGAAACAGCTTCGATTCGTCGTCTGGCCGAACGCCCGGCCCGTCGTCGGCGACTGCGAGCCGGACGCGGCGGCCTGAATCGCTGATCTCGATGCGGATGCGGCCGCCATTTCGTCCCGTCGACTCAATCGCCTGCTGCGCGTTGATCACGAAGTTCAGGACGACCTGCTCGATCTCCGTGACATTCGCCAGGACCTTCCGGTGGCTCGCCGCGCAGACGTCGAGCGCGATCGCGGCTTTCTCGAGATCGCGCCGGCGGAGGTGAATCACCTCGGTGACGACGTCGGCGAGGTCGATGAAAGCCGGCGGCTCGGGCTGCTGGCGGCTGAACCGCGACAGGTTGCGGATGATCTCGCGCGCGCGGCCGCTCTGCGTCTTGATGAACACGATCTCGTCGCGGACATCCGGCGGGAGATCCGTTTGCCGCTCGAGGAGCTCGGCCGTGCCGAGAATGCCCTGGAGCGGATTGTTCAGTTCGTGGGCGACTCCCGACACGAGCAGTCCGACGGCCGCGAGCCGCTCCTGCCTGACGACCTGCATCTGAAGCGATTCCAGCACGCCGCGCATCCGCCGCTCCTGCTCGATCTGCTCGTCGAGGGCGCTGCGCGCGTCGCGCAGTCGGGCGGCCATCGTCCGGAAGGCGTCCTGGAGCTGCGCGATCTCGAAGCTCGGGGCCGGTTCGGCGGCGGGCGGCGACAGGTCGCCATCCGCGATCCGCTGCGCGGCCGCGCGCAGCTGATTGAGCCCCCGCGTCGTGACCCCGGCCAGGGACAAGGCGAGCCCGAGGACGATCAGCACCGACGCGCCGGTCATGGCGACGTTGCGCCGCCACAACGGCGCCAGTCGCCTGAAGACCTCCGCTTCGGGGATGCCGACGGCGACGATCCACCCGCCGCGCTGCAGCCGCGAATCGCCGTAGAAGCGCCGGACGCCGTCGTGTCCCGTCCGGAGCACCGCTTCGCCTGGCGGACCGGGGACGCCTGGCTCACTCGTGCCGGGAACTTCCTCGGACCCGGGGCTGCGCGAGATGACGCGCCCGGCGGAATCGAAGAGGGTCAGGGCGGACCCCTCCGGGAGCTCGACGCGGGCGAATACCTCCTGGAGCCGGGCGACATCGAGGCCCAACCCGAGGACGCCGATCACCGCGCCGGTCCGGCCACGCACCGGGTACGCGCGCGCCAGCGTCAGGCGGCCGACGGGCCCGCGGTACAGATCGCTCGAGACCGGCTGGCCCGACACGAGGACGGCTGCGGAGAACGGCGGCAGCGGCGCGGCGATCGCGTCGTCGGACAAGGGGACGCCGGAGCCGCGAATCGACCCGTCGGCGCCGCGCAGGATGACGTTCAGCAGCAGCGGCTGCGTGCGGAGAATCTCTTCGAAGGCCCTGCTCGATTCGACGGGATCGAGGGCGACGACAGCCGGATGGTGCGCGAGGACGGCCGCGATCGCGTCGAGACTGTCGAGGTACTGATTGAGATAGGCGGCCGCGATCGCCGACATCGACGACGCCTCGGTGCGAACCTCCTGCTCGCGCTCGCTCCGTGTGAGCCGCATCGACCAGGCGGCGCCCGCCGCAATGACCACGAGCATGAGGACGGCCGCGGTCAGAATCTGCCGGCGTAGGGTCTGGGGCCTCAGTATTCGCACGGCGATCGCGGAAGTCTAGCGCGACGTCAGCGGGTCCACGATGCCGGCCTCGGCGAATCCCTTCGCGCGCAGCACGCAGCTGTCGCACCGTCCGCACGGCCGGCCGTCGGGGCCGGGATGGTAGCAGCTGTGGGTGAGGCCGTAGTCCGCGCCCAGGGCAAGACCGCGCCTGATGATCTCGGCCTTCGTCAGCGCGATGAGGGGCGTGTGCACGCGGAAGTCGGCGCCTTCGACCCCCGCGCGGGTCGCCAGCGATGCCAGATGCTCGAACGCACGGATGAATTCCGGGCGGCAGTCCGGGTAACCCGAGTAATCGAGCGCGTTCACGCCGATGACGAGGTCGCGCGCGCCGACGACCTCGGCCCACGCGAGGGCGAGCGACAGGAAGACGGTGTTGCGGGCCGGCACGTAGGTGACCGGAATGCCGGCCGCCGTCAGGTCGCGATCGATCGGCACGTCGATGTCGTCGGTGAGCGCCGAGCCGCCAATCGCGCGCAGGTCGATCGGCAGCTCGAGATGCCGCCGCACGCCGAGCGCGGCGGCGACCTTCCGCGCCGCGTCGATCTCGCGCGCGTGCCGCTGGCCGTACTGGATCGTCAGGGCGTACAGATCGAAGCCCTCGGTGCGCGCAATCGCGGCGGCCGTATAGGAATCGAGACCGCCGCTCAGAAGCACTACCGCACGCACGGCCGGCCCGACCCTGCGGCGACTCGACGACGCCGTCGACACGTCACCGGCTCAGCGTAGTCGATCACACGCCGCGCGTGGCGGGATCCCAGATGTATTTGTGCAGCTGCAACTGCAGCCGAGCCGGCAGGTGGTCCTGGAGCATCCACTCGGACAGCGCGCGCGGCTCGAGCACGTCGTGCACCGGCGACATCAGGATCGCGGCGACGCGGCCGGCAAGGCCGTGGCGGGCGATGACGTCGCGCGCGAATTCGTAGTCGCCGCGGTCCCTGATCACGAACTTGACCTCGTCGGCGGCTGCGAGACGGCCGAGATTCGCCCAGTCGTTCCGGTCCGATTCTCCGCTGCCCGGGCACTTCACGTCGACGATCCGCACGACACCGGGCGGCACGCGCTCGATCGAGCGGTGACCGCCGGTCTCGAGCAGGACCTCGCGCCCGCCGGCGACAAGGCGCTCCATCAGCGGATACACGTCTTCCTGGAGGAGCGGCTCGCCTCCGGTGACCTCGACCAGATCGCCGCCGTGCCGTTCGACCGCTTCGACCACGTCGTCGACGGACATCTTCCGTCCCTCGTGGAAGGCGTACGGCGTGTCGCACCAGGAACAGCGCAGGTCGCAGGCCGTCAGCCGGACGAAGACGCACGGCCGTCCGACGCGAGTCGACTCGCCCTGAATCGAATAGAAGATCTCGTTCACCGTCAGCATTCACTAACATTGTACGTATGGCTGGCGATCTCCGCATCGGCACCAGCGGGTGGAACTACCCGTCTGGCGCCGGCACGTGGGACGGAATCTTCTATCCTCCACGCCGCGGCCGCTCGAAGGGGTTCGACGAGCTGGCGTATTATGCCGAGCACTTCGACACGGTCGAGGTGAACTCCACCTTCTACGGCCAGCCGCGGCCCGCGGTGACCCGCTCCTGGGCGGAGCGGACGCCGGACGGGTTCGAGTTCTCGCTGAAGCTGTACCAGAAATTCACGCATCCGCGCATGTTCACCGAGCGGGTCACGCGCGCGCTCGCGGCGGCCGACGCCGATCGCGCCGCGATCGACGCCATCGCCCGGCCGAACGACGCGGACCTCGACGAATTCCGGCGCGGCCTCGAGCCGCTGGCGGCGCGCGGCAAACTCGGCGTGCTGCTCGCGCAGTTTCCGCCGAGCTTCAAGAACGTCGCTCCGGCGCGGGACTATCTGGCAGGCCTGCTCCGCGCGTTCGAGCCGTACCCGGTCGCGGTCGAACTTCGTCACAGCAGCTGGAGCGACCGCGTGGCGGAGACCATCGCGATCCTGAACGAGCATCGGTCGGCGTGGGTGCAGATCGACGAGCCGAAATTCCGTTTCTCGATCCGGCAGAATTTCCTGCCGAACGTCAAAGGCTTCTATTACATGCGGCTCCACGGGCGGAACGCGGAGGCATGGTGGCGGCACGACAGGTCGGAAGACCGGTACAACTACCTGTACTCGGGAGACGAGCTGAAGGAATTTGCCGAAACCGCAGCCGCGGCCCGCGAGCTGGTGGGCAAGGTCTATCTCTACACGAACAATCACTTCTCCGCGAAATCCGTCGCCAACGCCGCCATGATCAAACAGCAGCTCGGCGAGCCGGTCGAAGGCGCGTACCCGCCGGCGTTCATCGAGCGGTACCCGGATCTGCGATCCGCGCTCACTCCCGCACGAACATCCTCGTGATCTCGTCGCCGCGCTGAATCCGCGCGACGACGCTCTCGCCGGAGACGACGTGGCCGAACACGGCGTACCGGCCGTTCAGATCCGGCCGATCCGCCAGGGTGACGAATATCTGGCTGTCGCCGTCCGCGGGGTTGCCGGGGTGCGCCAGCGCGACGGCGCCTCTGGTCGGGGTCCGGCGCTTCGTGATCTCGGCGACGCCGACCGGATGGCCGCTGGACGCCGCACGGCCGCGCCCCCAGTCGGCCTCGTTCGCCCGGCCGCGCGTCTGGGGATCGCCCCACTGGATGACGAAGTCGGGGACGGCGCGGTGAACGTGCTGGCCATCGTAGAATTTCCGCCGCACGAGGTCGACGACGTGCGCGACCGTCCTGGGCGCGTCGTCCGGATACGTCTCGATCTCGAACGTCCCGCGGCTCGTCTCCACGACGATCGTGGGCGCCCCGGCGCCGCGCTGCGCGGCGGCCGCGGCACCGGCGGCCAGCCAGACCGCGCAGAGCGCCGCGCCAAGACGCGACCGCGTCATCGCGCCGCGGCCTCGCGGGTGACGCCGACGCGGGGACAATGCATCCGGATCGCGCACGATCCACATCGGGGATAGATCGGCCGGCACACGTTCTGCCCCCACGTCACCAGGTACAGGTTGATGTACGGCCACCACCGGCGGTTCGTGGCCGCATACAGCGCGCGCTCCGTCTCCTCCGGCGATCGGGTGACGACCCAGCCCAGACGGTTCGAGATCCGGTGGACGTGCGTATCGACGCAGATGTTCTGCACGCTCCTGAAGGCGAGGATCAGCACGAGATTCGCCGTCTTGCGGCCCACGCCCGGCAGCGTGAGCAGTTCGTCCATCGTGCGCGGGACGCGACCGTCGAAACGGTCGACCAGCATCCGGCACGTCGCCTGGACGTGGCGCGCCTTCTCCCGGTAGAAGCTGACCGGATAGATCAACCGCTCGATCCGCCGCACCGGCAGCCTCGCCATCGTGCGCGGCGTCCGCGCCACCGCGAAGAGCCGCGTGGAGGCGGCCAGCGTCGTCGCGTCCTGCGTCCGCGCGGACAGCAGGGTCGAGATGAGGACCTGGAAGGGGTCCTCGGCCTGCGCGGTGGAGATCTTCTCGATCGCCGGCAGCTCCATCCCGTCGATCGCGCGCGCGAGCGAGCGCATCACGCGGCCGACGCCCTGCGCGCGCGGCACCGCCGCGCTCATCGGGGCTCGACCGGCGTGAGCGGCGGCCGGCCCGAGAGCACCGCGATCACGTTCGACGCCGCGAGGTCGGCCATGCCGGTCCGCGTCTCGGTCGTCGCGCTGCCCAGGTGCGGCACGAGGAGCACGTTCTCGAGCGTCAGGAGATCGGGGTGCACCGCCGGCTCGTGCTCGTACACGTCGAGCGCGGCGCCGGCCAGCAGATGCTGCCGCAGGGCCCAGACGAGCGCGGCTTCGTCGACGACCGGGCCCCGCGACGTGTTGATGAGGTAGGCCGACCGCTTCATGCGCGCGAGCGCCTTGCGATCGATCAGATGGCGCGTCTCGTCGGACAGCGGCACGTGCAGGCTCACGATGTCGGACGTGTTCAGCAACTGGTCGAGCGACAGGGCCTCGGCGCCCGCAGCGGTCTGCCGGCCTCGCGACGCCCAGGCGACCCGCATGCCGAACGCGGCGGCGCGCGCCGCGACGGCACGCCCGATCCGACCGGCACCCACGATACCGAGCTGCTTCCCCCTCAACTCCGACCCGAGCATGAAATCGAGCGCCCACCCTTTCCAGGCGCCCCGCCGGACGAGGCGATCGCCTTCCGCGAGCCTGCGCGTCGCCGCGAGAATGAGGGCCCAGGTGAAATCGGCAACGGCGTCGGTGAGGACATCGGGCGTGTTGGTGACCACGATCCCGCGCGAGCGGGCGTATGCCACGTCGATGTTGTTGAAGCCGACCGCGACGTTGGCCACGATCTTCAGCACGGTCGACGCGTCGAGGACGGCGCGATCGACGACGTCGGTGAGGACCGTAATCGCGGCGTCCGCGGACGCGATCCGGCTCTGCAACTCGGCGGCCGGCATCGGCGTGAAGGGATCGCCGGAATAGACGTCGAGCTCGGCGACCGATTCGAGCTTCGACAGCACGGCCGCCGGGAGCTTACGTGTGAGGAGAACGCGCGCCATCGATGTTCCGGGACGGGACTCGACCGGCGTCGTCCGACGCGCCCCGTCCTTGCCCCTTCAGTGGCCGTACGACTGGCAGTAGCCGCAGTGCGTGCACGGGACAGCCGGCTCGATCAGGCACGCTCCGTCGGCATCCCCTCCGGCCTGCAGCGCGAGACGCACGTGGCTCGAATGGATGTCGCCGCGTATGGTTGTGTGGACGTGCGACGCGGGCTCGGCCGGGCTGCGGCCGCCGCCGAGGTGTCTGGCGATCGACTCGCGAATCATCTCGCGCAGGTCCTGATCCGTCATTCCCGCACATCCACGCTGTCGATGATACCAATGACCGCGGCGTCGACGGGTGCCCCCTTGCGGCCGAGCGCCTCCCCTGCCGCGCGCCCCTCGAGCACGATGAGCACCTTCTCGTACACGCCGGCGCCGACGCCGTCGACTGCGAGCAGCGCCGTGCCGCGCGGCGTCTCGTCGACGTTCAGCGGCTGGACGAGGAGGAGCTTGGCGCCTTCGAACTTGCGGTGCTTCTGCGTGGAGACGACCGTGCCGATGACGCGGGCGATCTGCATGACCGGTCAGGCGAGGTCGGGCTCGACGTCCCAGTGGTCGACGATGCCGACGATCCCGGCGTCGACCGGCGCCTCGACAGGATAGAAGGGAAAGCTCGCTTCCTTCCCGCGGACGTAGAACACGTGCTCGCCGACGCCGGCGCCCACCGCGTCGGCGGCGACGAGCGGCCGGCCCGCGGGCTGACGCGACGGCGTGAGCGGCTGCAGGATGAGCAGCTTCAGCCCCACGAGGTTCTCGTCCTTCCGGGTCGCGACGATGTCGCCGATCACTTTCGCGAGATGCATCAGTCCGACACCTCGACCGCATCGACAATGCCGACGACGGCCGCATCGACCGGACAGTCCTTCAGGCCCGCCGCCATCCGCGCCGAGCTCCCGCTGACGATCAGGACCGTCTCCCCCACGCCGGCGTCGACGGTGTCGATCGCGACGAGATAGCCGCCGTCGGTCTTGCCGCGCGGATCGACCGGCCGCGCGACCAGCAGCTTGCTGCTGACGAGCCGCGGATCCTTTCGCGTGGCGACGACGGTGCCGACGATCTTGGCCAGGAGCAAGGGACCTCCGGAATCTCGAGCCCACCACCGGTCCCGCGGCGCGCCGCCGCGGGTGTCAGGGGGATCAGATCCTAGGCTTTGACGGCGTTCGCCTTGCCGATGGGCAGGGTGTCTTCGAGGTTGGAGTGCGGACGCGGGATCACGTGGACCGACACCAGCTCGCCGACCCGGCGCGCCGCGGCGGCGCCCGCGTCGGTCGCCGCCTTGACGGCCGCGACGTCGCCGCGGACGATCGCGGTCACGTATCCGGCGCCGATCTTCTCCCAGCCGACCAGCGTGACCTTGGCGGCCTTCACCATCGCGTCGGCCGCCTCGATCATGGCGACCAGCCCTTTGGTCTCGACCATGCCTAACGCCTCACCCATGGGTGTCTCCTTGAAACGGCGAACTGCCAGCGGCGACTGCCACGCCTGCCATCCACAATAACCAGGCTGCAATCTGGCGCCTGACCATTACCGCAAGCTCCGGATCGCGTCTTCGATGAGCGCGGAGAGTTCGCGGTATGTTAACCGAATTTCCTCGCTGCCATCGGACGGCGGGCGCCCGGCTGCCGGAACGGGCGGAGGGCCCGGAACGTCGGCGACCAGGCGCGCGCCCCCGCCTTCGGGTGCCTGCACCGTCTGGCAGGCGACCTGCTCGTCCGCGGAGGCCTGGGGCACCGGATCCGCGCAGATCGGCGCCGGGGCCTTGATGCCGTAGCTGCCGCGCAGCGACTGAAGCCGCTCGACCTCGTCACGCGCGATGAGGTGCTCCCGGCCGAGCAGACGGGCGACGAGGCTGATCTTCGCGAAGTGCTCGATCGTCTCCATCTTGTAGTACGCCGCGTACACGTCGGGTCCGGCCGTCAGCGCGCCGTGATTGGCCAGCAGCATGGCGTCGTGTGCCTTGATGTACTTCCGGACCGCCTCCGGCAGCTCCGCCGTCGACGGCGTCGCGTACTCGGCGATGGGAATACTGCCGAGCGTCGTCAGCACCTCGGCGAGCACGGCGCGATCGAGCGCGATGCCGGCGACGGCAAAGCCGGTCGCGGTCGGCGGATGCGCATGGACGACGGCCTGGACGTCGGGCCGCTGCCGGTAGACCTCGAGGTGCATCAGCATCTCGGACGAGGGGTCGCGATCGCCCTGCAGCTTCCGGCCCGCGAGATCGGTGATGCACATCATGTCCGGCGTCATGAACCCCTTGCACACGCTCTTGGGGGTCATCAGGAGGCGGTCGGCGCCGAGCCGCACGCTGATGTTGCCGTCGTTCGATGCGGTGTACGCCCGCGCGTACAGACGACGGCCGATCTCGACGATGTCCGCGCGCAGCGTCGATTCGATGGTCATGCGATTCGGGCGCGGTACTGGTCGCGGCAGCGGACCGAGCAGAAGAACACGCGCGAGCCCCGGTCGGCGACGGACAGCTCGTCGTCAGGAACGACGAACGTGCCGCACACCGGATCGCGGCGCATGCGGACGGCGCGGTCGGGCGGCGGAGCGGCCGCCGGCCGATCGGGCGCGACGAATCCACGGACGATCCCCTGGGCGACCCGCCAGCAGGTGCGAACGACCAGGGCGATGAACACGAACTCGAGGAGCGCGCGCAGGAGCATCAGGCACCGGGGGCGCCGGCGGCGGCCGGATGGGCCGATCGCAGCGTGTCGAGCGCCCGCTTCGCGGCCTGCCCTTCGGGGCTGTCCGGGGCGAGCTGGATCACCTGCTGCCAGGCTTTGGTGGCGCCGTCCAGATCCTGCTTCCCGAACGCGCGCACGATGCCGACGTTCAGCAGCGTCTTCGCGTGCGTGGGATCGATCGCGAGCGAACGGTCGAACTGCGTGAGCGCCTTGTCGGGCTCGTTCGAGTAGTAGTAGCAGACGCCGAGATCCGTGCTCACGTTCACGTCTTTCGGGTCCAGCGTGACGGCCTGCTCGTACCACTTGATCGCGTCCGCGTAGCGCTCGGCGTCGAAGTACAGGTTCCCCAGCTCGACGCGGGACTTCACGTTCGACGGCTCGCGCTCCGCGATCGAGGTGAGCGCGTTCACCTGCGCCTGGTCGAGCACGGCAGCTCTGGTGGTGGCGCCGGCGGCGGGCGCCGAGGCGGCCGGGGCCTGAACTGGCGCGGGGCCGCGGACCACGGCCTGCTGGCTGCCGATCACCCAGCCGGCAATCAGACCGAAAGCGATGCCCGCAACGGCAAACGCGATGGATTCCGATTTCATCGGGACGCGTCGATCATAGGTCCCGGCACGCCGGTCTGGCAAACGCGCCGGCGATCACGGCGCCGCGGCCGAGCGGCCCCGCAGCACGTCCAGATACTCGCGGACCACCTGCGAGAGGCCGACGAAGATCGCGCGCGAGACCATCGCGTGCCCGATGGAGACCTCGTCGAGAAACGGGAGCTCGCGGAACAGGACCAGGTTCGCGAGATCAAGGTCGTGGCCGGCGTTCACACCCAGTCCGAGCGAGGCGGCGAGCTCGGCGGCGCGCGCATAGGCCGCGAACGCGGACTGCCCCTCCCCGGCACTGCGCTCGAAGGCGCGCGCGAAGGGCTCCGTATAGAGCTCGACGCGGTCGGCCCCGACGGCCGCCGCCCAGCGGATGGCGTCCGGCTCCGGATCGATGAAGACCGCCACCCGCACGCCCGCGGCACGGAGGTCGCGGATCACGTCGGGCAGGGCGTCGCGGGCGGCGCCGGGCCGCCACCCGGCGTGGCTGGTCACCTCGCCGGCGGTCACGGGAACCATGGTGCATTGATCGGGTCTGACGGCGTGCACCAGCTCCAGCAAATCGGGCCGCGGATCGCCTTCGATGTTGAACTCGATGGGTGGCGTCCGCCCGGCGAGATCGGCGGCGATCTCGCGCACGTCGTCGGGCGTGATATGGCGACGATCGGCACGCGGATGAACCGTGATGCCGGGGGCGCCGGCGGCGATGGCGACGGCGACCGCCTCGCGCACGCTCGGCAGCGCGCCGCCGCGTGAGTTCCTGAGCGTCGCGACCTTGTTGACGTTGACCGACAGGCGGACCATACGGTTGCGAGGAGCCGACTCGAGCGGTTATCCGAGGTGCTCCTTCACGACGTCGACGATTTCCTGCGCCCAGCCGCGAATCTCGCGCTCGTCGCGCCCCTCGAGCATGACGCGAAGCAGCGGCTCGGTGCCGGAATACCGGACCAGCAGCCGGCCATTCCCGGCGGTGCGATGCTCGACGTCGTCCAGGACGGCCGCAATGGCCGGCACGCTCCGGAGATCCGCGCGGGCCCGCACGCGCACGTTCAGCAGCACCTGCGGGTAGCTGGTCAGCTCGGACGCGAGGCTGTCCAGCGTGCGGCCGGTCAGCGCGATGGTGCGCACGACGTTGAGCGCCGTGCACAGGCCGTCCCCGGTGAAGAGGTAATCCGAGAAGATGATGTGGCCCGACTGCTCGCCGCCGAGCGACAGCCCGCGGGCGAGCATCTCCTCCATCACGTACTTGTCGCCGACGGGGCATCGGACGAGCGCGATGCCGGACTCGCGGAGCGCCAGCTCGAGCCCGATATTGCTCATCACCGTGGCCACCACCGCGTCGTTGCGCAGCCGGTTCTCCCGTTTGAGCTCGCGCGCGCACATCAGGAGCACGGCGTCGCCATTGACCACGCGGCCGGCGCCGTCGACGAAGATCGCGCGATCGCCGTCGCCGTCGAACGCGACGCCCATCTGACACCGCTCGCGCACGACGGTCTCGGCCAGCGCGGCGGTGTGCATCGACCCGCAGTTCAGGTTGATGTTGCGGCCGTCCGGCTGGCTCCCGATCACCACCACGTCGAAGCCGAGGCCGGTGAACAGCGGCGGCGCCACCGTCGACGTCGCGCCGTTCGCGCAGTCGATCGCGAGACGAAAGCCGGGCGGCATCGGCGCGTCGGTCATGATGCCGCGCAGATGGTCCAGGTACGCCTCCACCAGATGCGCCCGGTCGACAGCCACCGGCGTGCCGGCGTGGACCGCCCAGGATCGATCCTCGACGATCGTCTCGACCTCGCGCTCGACCCGCTCGGTGAACTTCTCGCCGCGGCCGGAGAAGACCTTGATGCCGTTGTCCTCGAAGGGGTTGTGGGAAGCCGAGATCACGGCGCCGATGTCGTATCCCTCGGTGCGCGTCAGGTACGCGATGGCCGGCGTCGGCACGACGCCGGCGCTGATGACGCTCGCGCCCTCCCCGGTCGCGCCGTGGGCCAGCTCCTCTTCGATCCACGTGCCGGATTCGCGCGTGTCGCGCCCGATCAGCAGCCGCAGCGCCGTCCGGCGGTCGCCGTCCTGCCGCAACGCCCGGACGAGCGCCGCCCCGAGGCGGGCGACCGTCGGCCGGTCGAGCGGATAGTCGCCGGCCTTCCCTCGCACGCCGTCCGTCCCGAACAACCGCCGCGCCTGTGTGCTATCGGTCACTGGTGATTCGTACCTCGATCGTCGCCGGTTCGATCCGGCTCACTCCGGCCTCGCTCGCCGACTCGGCATGAACCGAGAGCATATATTGTCCCGCCCCGAGGCCCGCGACGTCCACGAACGCGGTCACGTCGTCGGGCTGCGTGCGGGCGAGCGCGTCGCGACTGCCGCGGACGCCGACGTCCACGGCTGTCGGCGCCGCCTGCGCCGACAGGCTGGGCGAGAGATTCCGCAGATGCACCGGGCGCTGGCGGAACATCCGCTCGATCGGCGCGGGCAGGATCTGCACGGACACACTCGCCGGCTTCGGTGTCTTGACGCGCACCGCCGGGTCGACGACGCCGATATTGACCGACTCGACCACCGTCTGGCGCGCGCCCGCCACCGAGACCGGCTCGGTAATCGCTTCGGTCGCCGTCTTGACCGCGCTCTCGGGACCGGTGATCTCGATGGACGACGGCGTCACCGCCGTCTTTCCGATGATGTAGCCGGCAGCCGGCCGGCCCTCGACGTCCGCGACGACCGGCACCTCCCGCGATGCCGCCGATTCGAAGCTCACCGCCACCGTGGACGGCGATATCTGAACGACGCTGACGCCGGACGGGACTCGCACCTGTTCGGACGTGAGGTGGAACAGCCGGCGCCCGGCGCGCGCGTTGTGCAGGTCGAGCACGGCGACGACGTCGCCCGGCCCCACGCGTCCCAGGTCCGACGACGTCCCGCGGAGCCGCACGTCGACCGCCGTCGGCAGGTCGCTCGCGAGCTCCAATCCCGGCGGAAACTGCTGCAGCTCGAGCGGAATCCGGAGTCCGCGCTCCACCGTCTGCTCGCCGGCGACGACCACCCAGAGCAGCACCGCCAGGCCGAGCGACAGCACCTTCAGACCGAATTGCCGAAACGGGCGGATGCGTCTCACGTGTACTGCATCCCCGCGTCGGACCGCGCCGGCTTGCGATGCAGCACGAGCGTCCGCAGCCTCGCGCGAAGCTCCGAGGCGTCGAGCCCGCGCTCGATCTCGCCATCGGCCACCACCGAGATGCTGCCGGTTTCTTCGGACACGACGATGGCGATCGAGTCGTTCTCCTCGGTCAACCCGATCGCGGCCCGGTGCCTCGACCCGAGTTCCTTGCTCAGGCGCGGATTGACGGTGAGCGGCAGGAAGCAGGCGGCCGCCGCGACCCGGTCGTCCTGGACGATGACGGCGCCGTCGTGCAGCGGCGACGACACCTGGAAGATGCTCACCAGCAGATCGTAGGAGAGCACGGCGTCGAGCGGGATCCCGCCTTCGATATAGTTGCGCAGGCCGATCTGCCGCTCGAGCGCGACGATCGCGCCGACATGCTTCTGCGACAGCAGGTTCGCGGCGACGACGAGCTCCTCGATCGATTCCTCGGCCGACTCCGACTTCGCGAAATACCGGAAGAAGGGCGCGCGCCCGAGATGCGCGAGCGCCCTCCGGATGTCCGACTGGAACAGGACGATGACCGCAAACACGATGTAGCCGACCATCGTCCGGATCAGCCAGTTCACCGTGGCCAGGTGGCCCCACCGCGATCCGTAGTACAGCGCGACGATCACGCCGGCCCCGAGCCCCATCTGGACGGCGCGGGTCCCCCGAATCAGCTTGAGGACCTCGAAGATCAGGAACGACACCACGAGGATGTCGGCGATGTCCCACCAGCCCATCGCCGGGCGCTGCAGCAGCGTCGTGACCCAGTTCATCGCCCTGCGTGTCTCCGAATCTCGTCGGCCACCCGTACCACCTGCGCCATCTCATGGACCGCATGGACGCGCACGATGTGCGCGCCCGCGAGCACGGCCGCCGAGACCGCGGCCGCGGTGCCCCAGTCGCGCGCAGCAGCGGGTTGCGGGCCGACCGCCTCCCGCATGAACGACTTGCGCGACGGCCCGATGGCGACCGGCCGGCCGAGGGCGGCGGCCAGATCGCCGACACCTGCGAGGACACCATAGCTATCAGGCGCCCGTTTGGCAAACCCGATTCCGGGGTCGACGATGATCCGGTCGCGGGCCACGCCGGCGGCCAGCGCCGCCTGGATGCTCTCCTGGAGTTCGGCCGTCACTTCCGCAATCAGGTCCCGATATTGCGCCCCGGCATACATCGCCGCGGGGCGGCCGCGCGTGTGCATCAGGATCAGCCCCGCGCGCGCATCCGCCGCGACGCCGGCGAGCTCCGGATCGTATTCGAGACCGCTGATGTCGTTGACGATCGACGCGCCCCGCTCCAGCGCCGCGCGCGCGACCGCCGCCTTGGTGGTGTCGATGGAGATCGGCACCTTCACCGCCGAGGCGAGGCGCTCGACGACCGGCAGCACGCGACCGAGCTCCTCCTCGACAGACACGGCCACGGCGCCCGGACGCGTCGACTCGCCGCCGACGTCGATGAGGTCGGCGCCGTCGCCGACCATCCGGCGCGCGGCCTCAACGGCCCGCGAGGGCTCGAGATACCGTTCGGCCTCGGCGAACGAATCGGGCGTGACGTTGAGAATGCCCATCACCAGGCAGCGCTCGCCCAGCTGGAGCGTGCCGCCAGGGAGGGGGATGGTGAACGGGCGTCGGACGGAGTAAATGCGGTCGCCTACTCCTGCGGCAGCGGCTTGTTGAGCGACGGGACAATCGGCGAGCGCTCCTTCTGTCTGGGCCGGTCCTCCTCGACGACGACGCGAGGCGCCGGCGGCTGCGGCTCGTCGAGCGGGAGACCGGCGGCCAGGCGCTTCACCTGGTCGGCGTCGAGCACTTCGCGGGCGAGCAGCGCATCGGAGATCTTGACGAGCGTCTCCTTGCTGCCCATCAGGAGCTGGTGCGCCCGGTGGTAGTTGTCGGTGACGAACCGCTTCACTTCCTGGTCGATCTTGAGGGCGGTGTCCTCGCTGTAGTCCTGGTGCTGCGCGATCTCCCGGCCGAGGAAGATCTGCTCTTCCTTCTTGCCGAAGGTGAGCGGCCCGAGCGCATCGCTCATCCCCCACTCGCACACCATCTTGCGCGCGAGCTCGGTCGCCCGCTCCAGGTCGTTGCCGGCGCCGGTGGTGAGGCTGTCCATCGTGATCTCTTCGGCGATGCGGCCGCCGAGCAGAATCGCGATCTGGTCGTTGAGGTACTCGCGCGAGTAGTTGTGCTTCTCGTCGGCCGGCAGCTGCTGCGTGAGACCGAGCGCCATCCCGCGGGGGATGATCGTCACCTTGTGGATCGGGTCGGCGTGCGGGAGCAGCACAGTGAGCAGGGCGTGCCCCGCTTCGTGGATCGCGGTGACCCGCTTCTCGGCGTCGCTGATGATCATCGAGCGGCGCTCCGACCCCATCAGGACCTTGTCCTTGGCGAACTCGAAGTCGTGCATCCGGACGGTTTTCTGGTTGTAGCGGGCCGCGTTCAGCGCCGCTTCGTTCACCAGGTTCGCCAGGTCGGCGCCCGAGAACCCGGCCGTGCCACGGGCGAGCACCGGAACCTCCACGTCGTCCGACATCGGAATCTTGCGTGTGTGGACGGTGAGGATGCCCTCGCGCCCCTTCACGTCGGGCCGGTTCACGACGATCCGCCGGTCGAAGCGGCCGGGCCGCAGCAAGGCCGGGTCGAGCACGTCGGGCCGGTTGGTCGCCGCGACGAGAATGACGCCCTCGTTCGACTCGAAGCCGTCCATTTCCACGAGCAGCTGGTTGAGCGTCTGCTCCCGCTCGTCGTGACCGCCGCCGAGGCCGGCGCCGCGGTGACGGCCGACGGCATCGATCTCGTCGATGAACACGATGCAGGGCGCGTTCTTCTTGCCCTGTTCGAACAGATCGCGGACCCGGCTCGCGCCGACGCCGACGAACATCTCGACGAAGTCCGACCCGCTGATCGAGAAGAACGGGACGTTCGCCTCGCCCGCCACGGCGCGGGCCAGCAGCGTCTTGCCCGTGCCCGGAGGGCCCATCAGGAGCACGCCCTTCGGAATCCGGCCGCCGAGCTTCTGAAACTTCTGCGGCTCCTTGAGGAACTCGATGATTTCCTGGAGCTCCTCCTTCGCCTCGTCGACGCCGGCCACGTCCTTGAAGGTGACCTTCTTCTGGGAGCTGGACGACAGCTTCGCCTTGCTCTTGCCGAACGAGAGCGCCTTGTTGCCGCCGCTCTGCATCTGGCGCATGAAGAAGATCCAGAAGCCGATCATGAGCAGGACGGGCGCCCACGAATAGAGCAGCGAGGCCCACGGGCTGGCGGTCGGTTCCTTCGCCTGGACGACGATACCGCGGTCGATCAGCTTGTTGACGAGGCCTTCGTACTGGGCAGGCGCGTACGTGTGAAAAGGCTCGTTCGTCCGGGTGTACCCGGTGACTTCCTGGCCCGTGATGACGACGCGGGCGACCGTACCGGAATCGGCCCACTGCATGAACTCGCTGAAGTTCACCTGGCGGTCGTGATTCTGGAACTTGGTCGAGAAATTCCAGATCAGCACGCCGACCACGACGAGGACCATCCAGAACAGCAGACTCTTCAACGTCGAATTCAAACCGAGCCTCCCCACTACCGAGGATCCGGCCGTTTTTGGGCCTTTTACAATTGCCTAAGTCTCAAGAGTAGCACGCCTTGCGAGCGATCGGTGACCTGAAACGCCTCGTCAATTCCGTGTCCGGCCACCCACACGATCCGGTCGCTGTCGTCGACGACAATCGGCACGGCGTCCCGGTCGGCCCGCGCCACGTGCTCGTCGACGAAATAGTCCTGCAGCTTCTTGCCGACGCCGCGCCCGGCCGGATGGAAGCGATCGCCGGGCCGCCGGCTGCGGACCGCGAGTTCCGGGCTCACGCGATCGCGCCGCACCTGCACCTCGCTCAGAATCGTGCCATTCTGTGCAGCCGGCGCCGCCGTGTCGAGCTCGAGCGGAACGGCCGACACCGCGCGGCCGGCGATCCGCACCTCTCCTGGTATAGACAACGAATATCGAAAAAGGTTCGCGCCCGCCGCCCGCGTCGCCCGGCGCGGGCCGCCTTCCCCGGTCAGCACCAGGCGCCGGCCGATGCGCGACACGCGCTGCCCGGGCACGTCGACGACGCCGTCGCGATCGCCCTCGATCAACCGCAGGACGGCATCCACATGGCCGAAGGTGACGGCGCGGCGCGGCGCCCCGCCGGTCATCGCGCGCCAGAGCACCAGCCGGACGAGCGGCGGCGCGCCGGCGGCGAGCGCGTCGAGATCGATCGCGTTTCCGTCCACGGCGCGCACGTGCAGCGCGTCGGCCGCCTCGCGCATCCACGTCCACGCCTCCCGCGCCAGCGTGGCCTCGTCCGCGAGCACGTCGACGATGGCCGGATTGAACTCGGCGGCGAGCACGGGCAGCAGGCGCGACCGCACGCGATTGCGCGGGATCGCCGGGTCGGCGTTCGTCTCATCCTCGATCCACGACGCGCCGCGGGCCGCCGCGAACGCGCGCAGTTCGTCCCGGCGGCACTCGAGGAGCGGCCGCACGATCCGGCCGTGACGCGGAAACATGCCGGCAAAGCCGCGTTCGCCGGCGCCGCGCACGAGGCGCAGCAGGAACGTCTCGGCCTGATCATCTCTCGTGTGGGCGACCGCGACACGATCGGCGCCGAGCTCGGCGCACGCGCGCTCGAAGAACGCGACGCGCGCCACGTGGCCCGCGTCCTCCATCGAACGCCGCATCGTTCGAGCCATGCCGCCGACGTCGACGCGCTCCACGTACACGGGCAGATCGAGCGCCGCCGCCACTTCGCGGACGAACGCCTCGTCCCGATCGGCCGCCGCGCGCAGCTGATGATTCAGGTGCAGAAGACCGGACAGCGTGACGTCGCCCGAGGCGTGCAATGCGCCCAGGACGTGGACCAGCGCGATCGAGTCGCCGCCTCCGGACACGGCGGCCGCGACGCGCGTCGCGCCGGTCGCCAGCTGGTGGCGGCGAACGAAGCGGCGCACCCGGGCGATCAGGTCCATGGCAGGGCACACAGCGGGGACAGGCACGAACGCGCGCGATGCCGCGGCGATCTTCGCGATCGTGCCCGCCCGGCCTGGCATGTTGGTGCCGGAGGACGGATTCGAACCGTCGACCCCGCGCTTATGAGACGCGTGCTCTCACCAACTGAGCTACTCCGGCGTAAACGAGTGATCCTAGCATGGTGGTGGAGTCACCCGTGCGGGGTGCGTCGGTGCGACGTGCGACGTGCTGTGCACGGTGCTTCGTGCGGGGTGCTGTGCGGCGTGCTCTGTGCGGGGTGCCGGGGTGCCGGGGTGCGGGGTGCGCGGGTCATATCACGAGCATCGCATCCCCGTAGCTGTAGAACCGGTAGCCCTTCGACACGGCTTCGGCGTACGCGCGCAGGACGTGGGCGGCGGGGCCGGCGAAGGCGGTCACGAGCATCAGGAGCGACGACCGTGGCAGGTGGAAGTTCGTGAGCAGCCCGGACACGACCTGGAACTCGAAGCCGGGATAGATGAACAGATCCGTCTCGCCGTCCCCCTCCCGGATCCGGCCGCCGCCGGCGCGCACGGCGGCCTCGAGCGTTCGCGTCGTCGTCGTGCCGACCGCGATGACCCGGCGGCCGGCGTCGCGGGCGGCGTTCACCGCGGCGGCGGCGGCAGGGGCGATGGCGTAGCGCTCCGGCTCGAGGCGATGATCCTCGACGCGCTCCACCCTGACCGGCTGGAACGTGCCGTAGCCGACGTGCAGGGTGACGCGCGCGAGCTCGACGCCGCGTTCGCGCAGCGCGTCGAGGAGCGTCGGCGTGAAATGGAGCCCGGCGGTGGGCGCGGCCACCGAACCGCGCGCGCGCGCGAACACGGTCTGATAGCTCTCGCGGTCGGACGGCGCGTCGGGGCGCTTGATGTAGGGCGGCAGCGGCACGTGCCCGATCCGATCGACCGCCGCCTCCAGCGTCGACCCGTCGTCGGTCCACAGCTCGATCGCCCGCCGGCCGTGGTAGCGCCGGTCGATGACGCGGCCATGAATCGAGGGGCTGCCGTCGAATTGAACCTCGGCTCCAGGTTTCAGCTTCTGACCCGGGTGAACGAGCGCCTCCCATTCCTCGCGATCGCCGGTCGACGTGCCGCCCAGCCGCCTGACGAGCAGACACTCCACCGCACCACCGCTCGGCACGCGTCGGCCCAGGAGACGCGCCGGGAAGACCCGCGTGTCGTTCACCACTACGAGGTCCCCGGCGCGTAAATACGCGGGCAGCCGACCGACGACGTCGTGGACGATGGCGCCGGTCGCCCGCGACAGGTGAAGCAGCCGGGCGGCGCCGCGATCGGGCGGCGGGCTCTGCGCGATCAGGTCAGGCGGCAGCTCGAAATCGAAGTCGCGGACGTCCATCCGCGGCGATTTTACTGTCGGCGATCTGGTCCCACAGCCGAGCCGGACCTTATCGCCACGCCGGGACGCCAGCTGGGCCGTAGCCGCAAAGTGGAGTTTCTCTTGCAGCCAGCCCTGCGTGTTCGACGTCATCGTCGTCGGCGGCGGGCCGGCGGGCCTGAGCGCCGCCCTGATGCTGGGGCGATGCCGCCGCCGTGTGCTGCTCTGCGATGTCGGCGCGCCACGGAACCGCAGGTCGCGCGCGCTTCACGGGTTTCTGACGCGTGACGGCGTCGAGCCGGCGGTCCTGAACCAACTGGGGCGCGACGAGCTGCCCAAGTACGGCGTCGAATTCCGGCCGGTTGGCGTCACAGGGGCCGACGCGGCGGCGGACCACTGCCGCGTGTCCCTGGCCGACGGCGGTACGGAACGCGGCCGATACCTCCTGCTGGCAACCGGCGTCATCGACGACCTTCCCGCCATCCCGGAGCTCGAAGCCTGCTACGGGCGCTCAGTGTTCCATTGTCCGTACTGCGACGGCTGGGAATGGCGGGACCGCCGCCTCGGAGTGGTCGGCGGTGGCACCGCGGCCGGCGGCCTGGCGCTCGCGCTCAGGACATGGAGCGCCGACGTCGTCGTCTGCACGGGCGGCGAGCGCCTCGACCGCGGAACGCGGGAGCGGCTCCGGCGAAACGGGGTTTCCGTGCGGAGCGAGGCGGTCGGCTCGCTGCGGCACGACGACGGGATGCTGAGCGCGATCCTGTTCGCCGACGGGTCGTCGATCGATCGCGACGCGCTCTTCTTTTCGACCGGCCAACACCCGCAATCCGATCTCGCCGTCCGGCTCGGCTGCGCGCTGACACATCGCGGCGTCGTGCGAACCGGCAATCTGTGCGACACCAATGTCGCCCGTGTGTTCGTGGCCGGCGACGCCTCGCGCGACGCGCAGTTTGCCGTCGTGGCCGCGGCCGAAGGCGTGAAGGCCGCCGTCGCGATCAACAAGTCCCTTCAGAGCGAGGAGCTCTCCGCATGACGACGGCCGTACGCGGGTCGGCAGCCCGACGCGACTCACCTGGCGACGATGTCGGGGAGCGAAGGAGCGACATCTCCGAGGCGCCGAGGCCGGCCGCCAATGACGCGACGCCGGCGATCGCCATGCCGGTCGACATCCGCAGCGCGGCGCTGACGGTGCTCGCGGTGCTCGGCGTCGTGCTCGTCCTCCAGATGGCTCAGGGCATGCTGGTCCCGATTGCGCTGGGCGTGCTGATCAGCTACGCGCTCGATCCGATCGTCTCGTGGCTGCAGCGCAGGCATCTGCCGCGGCCGATCGGCGCGGCGCTCCTGCTGCTCACGCTCACCGGCGCGGGCAGCTGGCTCGTGTACGGCCTTCGATTCGAGGCAGCCGACATCGTGCAGCAGCTCCCCAACGCGGCTCACCGGCTGCGAGAGGCGCTCGAGAGCCGGCCGGCGAAGACCGCGAGCGCGCTGCAGCAGGTGCAGAAAGCGGCGACCGAGCTCGAGAAGGCGGCCGCGGCGGCGACGAGCGCTCCCGCCCCGACGAACGTGCCGAAAGTTCAGGTGGAGTCGGCGCCGTTCGACGTGTCGCAGTACCTCGTGTGGGGATCGGTCGGCCTCGCCGCGGCGCTCGGGCAGCTCGTGCTCGTGCTGTTCCTCGTGTACTTTCTCCTCGCCTCCGGCGATCTGTATCGCCGGAAGCTGGTGAAGATCGTCCCGTCGCTGCAGCAGAAGCGGATCACCGTCGAAATCCTCCACGAGATCGATCGCCAGATCGAGTACTTCCTGCTCGTGCAGGTGTTCACGAGCGTGCTGGTCGCGCTCGCGACGTGGCTCGCGTTCAAGATGCTCGGCGTCCAGCAGCCCGGCGTGTGGGGCGTGCTGGCCGGCGTGTTCAACTCGATTCCGTACTTCGGTCCGGTGCTCGTCAGTGGCGGCACGGCGGCGGTGGCGCTCGTGCAGTTCGGCACGCTGGAGATGACGATGCTCGTCTCCGGCACGGCGCTGGTGATTACGAGCCTGGAGGGGTTCCTGCTCACCCCCTGGCTGACGAGCCGCGCGGCCCGGATGAACGCCGTCGCGGTCTTCGTCGGGCTGCTCTTCTGGGGCTGGGTGTGGAACCTCTGGGGGATGCTGCTGGCGGTGCCGCTGCTCGTGACGGTGAAAGCGATCTGCGATCACATCGAAGACTTCAAGGGAATCGGCGAGCTACTGGGCGAATAGCGGGCGGAGATCCGCGCGGTTCCTCCGGAGGAGGAGCGGCTTCCAGAGATCGCCGACCCGCGCGATGCGGGCGGGCACGTTGCGTATCGTGAAGTCCTCGATCGCCACGCCGCGTTCGACCTCGCGCCAGGCGACCGGCGCCGACACCGTCGCCTCCGGCCTCGGACGCACCGAGTACACCGACGCGAGCGTGCTCCCCCACCGGTTCTGGTTGTAATCGACCAGCACCCGCCCGCGCGGCCGCTTCGCCACGCGGTACTCGGCGGTGATGAGCGACGCATGGCGACCCGCGAGCTCGTACGCGAGCGCCTTGGCGAACGTCCAGACCTGCTTCTGCTCCGGACCGCGCACGATGGGCACGTAAACGTGCAACCCGCGCGACCCGGTGGTCTTCACGACGGATCGCATCTTCAGCGAGTCGAGCGCCTCTCGAACGACGAGCGCGGTCTCGCGGACCGCGGCGAACGTCGCGCCCGGACCGGGGTCGAGGTCGAAGTGCAGATAGTCCGGCCGATTCACGTCGTCGCAGGTCGCGTACCACTGGTTGAGATCGATGCAGCCGAGATTGACCACCCACATCAGCGCCGCGAGGTCCTGGACCATCGGAAAGTCGATGACGTTGCCCGAGCCGTGGTCGATCGCACAGATCTCGATCCACGCGGGGCGCGGCGACGGCGCACGCTTCATGAAGAAGAACGCACCCGCGGCGCCGTGCGGGTACCGCTTCATGACCATCGCGCGGCTGCGGATATGGGGCAGGAGGACGGAGGCGACGTCGGCGTAGTACTGCAGCAGGTCGCCTTTGGTCAGGCCGAGTGCGGCCCAGAACACCTTGCGGAGGTTCGTGAGCCGGACCTCCTTTCCGTCGATCTCCAGGACCGCGTTGTCCTGTCCGGACGGGATCGTCAGGCGCCGAGCCACGGCGTCAGCCTCGGCGGCCGGGTACCGTGGCGAACGGCGCCGACGGCCGGGACGTACTCGAGTTCGGTCCCGGCGCGCGCGTGCCGCAGCAGGAGACCGCCGCGGCTCATGTCGCCCCGGCCGACGAACTCGATCGGGAAGAGCAGGCGCTCACCGAACACCGCCGCCAGGACGTCGACGTATTTGGGAGTCGCGATGCTGCCGAGGAGGACCACGTCGCAGGCCGGATCGAGCTCGGCGCACAGCGCCTTCGCGCTCTTCTCGAGCGGCCGACGGTAGCGGTCGTTGGACAGATCGACATCGGCCGCGCCGAACGCGCGCAGCGCCCTGGCGGTGACGAACACATCAGGGGCGCGGAGCCCCGTGTTCGGGGTGATGACGTGCACGCCGCCGCCGACGATCGGGTTGACCGGGTCCGGCGGGGACGCGAAACGACGCGCGTAGGTCAGCTTGCCCCGGAAGTAGAGGCCGGAGACGAACGAGAACAGGTCGCCGAGCGGCGCCCCCTGTCCGCTGCGCAGCGCCTCGGCGAGCGCGAACCGGGCGTCCGGCGACAGCACCTGCGCGGCGCGGCGGCCGTCACACCGGGCCGGCGACAGCAGAAAGATACGGCTCACGTGGAGCACCCACGCACCCGACGCACCCACGCACGCCGCACGCTAGAACCCCCAGCGCACCAGGACCGCGCCGACCGTGAAGCCGGCGCCGACCGACGCCAGCAGGACCAGTTGCCCCTTCTTCAACCGGCCGGAGCAGATCGCGTCGTGGAGCGCCAGCGGAATGGTGGCCGCGGTCGTGTTGCCGAAGCGCTCGATGTTGATGATCACTTTCGACTCGTCGAACCCGAGCTTGTCGGCGGCCGACTGGATGATCCGACGGTTCGCCTGGTGCGACACGAACAGATCGACGTCGTCGGCGGTAAGGCCGTTGCGTTCGAGCAGGCGGCGCGCCATCTCCTCGGTCTTGCGGACGGCGAACTTGAACACCGTCTGGCCGTCCTGCTTCACGTAGTGCAGCCGCTCGTCGACGGTGCGGTGGGACGGCGGCTGCAGGCTGCCGCCCGCCGGCATGCAGAGCGCGGGCGAGTACTCGATCTCGTGCTCGAAGTCGAGGATGGCGCCTTCGCCGTCGCCGGCGGCCGACACGACCACCGCGCCCGCCCCGTCGCCGAAGAGCACGCAGGTCGAGCGGTCGTGATAGTCGATGATGCTGGACATGACGTCGGCGCCGACCACCAGCGCGTGGTCGCAGGCGCCGGTTGCGACGAACTGGCTCGCGGTGGTCAGCGAGAACGTGAAGCCGGAACAGGCGGCGCTCAGGTCGAAGCCCCACGCGCTGCTCGCCCCGATCTTGTGCTGCAGGAGACAGGCCGTGCTGGGGAACATCGTATCGGGCGTGACGGTTCCGACGACGATCAACCCGATATCGGCGGCGGTCAGGCCGGCGTTCTGAATCGCACCGGCCGCCGCCTCGCGGGCGAGATCCGACGTCGCGACGCCGGGATCCACGACATGGCGTTCCCGGATCCCGGTCCGCTGCAGGATCCACTCGTCGGTCGTGTCGACCATCTTCTCGAGGTCCGCGTTCGTGAGCAGGCGCGGCGGCACGTAGGTCGCGAGCGATCGGATCGTCGTCGGCCGTCCGCCGGCACGCGTCCCCACGCGCGGCTGCGCTGTCCCCATCACCACAGTCGTGAGTCCCTTCTATGCTCGGCGGGTGGCTCGAGCCCGAAATAACCGTACGCCAGCGGCGTCGCCACCCGCCCGCGCGGCGTGCGATCGAGGAAGCCGATCTGAATCAGGAACGGCTCGTAGATGTCCTCGATCGCATCCTTTTCCTCGCTGATGGCCGCCGCGATCGTGTTCAGGCCGACGGGCCCGCCGCCGAACTTCTCGATGATCGTCCGCAGCAGCTTGCGATCGATTTCGTCGAACCCGTGCTCGTCGACCTCGAGCAGCTTCAAGCCGGCGCGCGCCACGTCGAGGGTGATCGCGCCGGCGGCGCGCACCTGCGCGTAGTCGCGGACGCGGCGAAGCAGGCGGTTCGCGATCCGCGGCGTCCCCCGCGCGCGGCGCGCGATTTCGATCGCCGACTCGTCGTCAATCGGCACCGCCAGGATCCGCGCCGACCGGCGCACGATCTCCTCGAGGTCGGTGTCGCTGTAGAACTCGAGCCGGTGGGCGATGCCGAACCGCGATCGCAGCGGCGACGTCAGCAGCCCGGTCCGCGTCGTCGCGCCGATGAGGGTGAACCGCTCGAGCCGCATCTTCACGGTGCGGGCGCTCGGCCCCTGCCCGATGACGATGTCGACCTCGTAGTCCTCGAGCGCCGGGTACAGGATCTCCTCGACGGCCGGGGACATCCGGTGGATTTCGTCGATGAAGAGCACTTCGCGCTCGGCGAGGTTCGTGACGATGCCGACGAGATCGCCCGGCTTCTCGATCGCCGGCCCGGACGTCGCGCGCACCGCCACGCCGAGCTCGTTCGCGATCACGTACGCCAGCGTCGTCTTGCCCAGACCGGGAGGGCCGTGCAGCAGCACGTGGTCGAGCGGCTCGCCCCGCTGACGCGCGGCGGCGATCGCGACGTGCAGGTTCTCGCGGATCTTGTCCTGCCCGATGTACTCGTCGAGGCGTCTCGGCCGGAGACCGGCCTCGATCTGCGCGTCTTCCTCGACGCGCGACGTCGTGATCACGCGATCATCTGACATCGAATGAATCCGCTACGCCTTCGAGAGCTCGCGCAGCGCCTGCTTCAGGGTTCGTTCGAAGCCGCCGTCGATCACGACGGTCACGGCCGCGGCGACGGCTTGTTCGGCGAGCGGCCGATGATACCCCAGGTTCACGAGCGCCGAGAGCACGTCGTCCTTGACCGTGGCGCCGGGTGGCACGGTACCGCCCGCCGCTGCGGCGGCCGCCGGCATGGACAGCAGCTTGTCCTTCAGCTCGAGAACGATCCGCTCCGCCGTCTTCTTGCCCACACCGGGGATCGCCGTGAGCCGGCCGACGTCGCCGCGCTCGATCGCGTGCGCGAGCTCGCGCGGTTCGATGCCCGAGAGGACCGCCAGGGCGACCTTCGGGCCGATGCCGCCGACCCCGATCAGCCGCTCGAAGAGGTCGCGCTCGAGCACCGTCGCGAAGCCGTACAGCGTGAGCGCGTCCTCGCGCACGTGCGTGTGGATGCGCAGCGCCACCTCGTGGCCAGGGTCTCCGAGATCGTAGAACGTCGAGAGCGGCACGAACACCGCATACCCGACGCCGGCGACGTCGACGACGACCCGGTTCGGCTGCTTCTCGAGGATCCGGCCGGTCAGGTGCGCGATCACGCGTGGCGGACCGGCCGCTGGGAGTGCACGTGGCAGATGGCCACTGCCAGCGCATCGGCCGCGTCGTGAGGCGAGGGGACCGCCGGCAGCCCGAGCAGGAGCTTCACCATCTGCTGTACCTGCGGCTTCTCGGCGCGGCCGTACCCGACCACGGCCAGCTTCACCTCGGCCGGCGTGTACTCGGCGACCGGCAGCCCCGCCCGGACGGCCGCGAGCACGGCCACGCCCCGCGCGTGCCCCAGCTTCAGCGCGCTCCGCGCGTTCACCGCGTGGAACACGCTCTCGACGGCGACCGCCGCGGGATGGCATTCGCCGATCAGGGCGACGAGCCGATCGTGGATTTCGAGCAGCTTCTGGGGAAACGACGCCGTCGCGGTCGTCCTGATGGCGCCGCACAAGACGATGCGGTGCCGCGATCCGTCGGTCTCCACGCAGCCGTAGCCGGTGCGCTCGGAGCCGGGATCGATGCCGAACACCCTCACGCGAGCGAGGCCTCGATCTCCTTCTCCGAGATGTCGAAGTTCGACGAGACGTTCTGCACGTCGTCGTGGTCCTCGAGCGCCTCCATCAGACGGACCATCTGCTGCGCCGGCTTGCCTTCGAGCTTGACGTAGTTCTGCGGAATCATCGAGACCTTCGCCGTCGCCGGCTCGATGCCCAGTTGCTTGACCGCCTCGTTCACCGCCGTGAATCCCTCCGGCGCCGTGAACACTTCCCAGTTGTCGTCATCGTCCTGAAAGTCGTCGGCGCCCGCCTCGAGGACCGCGTTCATCAGCCGCTCCTCGTCGTTTCCCGCGGCCTTCGCCTTTTCGACGACGATGTAGCCTCGCTTGCTGAACATCCAGGCCACGGCATTCGGCGCGGCGAGGTTGCCGCCATGCTTCTCGAGGAGGTGGCGGATTTCGCCGGCCGTGCGGTTCTTGTTGTCGGTGAGGACGTCGATGATCATGGCGGCGCCGCCGGGGCCGTATCCCTCGTACTGGGCTTCCTCGTAGGAGACGCCCGGCTCCTGGCCGGTGCCGCGGCGGATGGCGCGCTCGATGTTCTCCCGCGGCATGTTGCTGGCCTTCGCCTCGGCGACGATCGTCCGCAGGCGCGGATTCATGTCGGGATCGCCACCGCCCGCACGGGCCGCGATCGTCAGTTCCTTGATGAGGCGGGTGAAGATCTTGCCGCGCTTGGCGTCGGCCGCACCCTTCTTGTGCTTGATCGAATGCCACTTGGAATGCCCAGACATAGCGCAAATTCTACCGCTTCCGGGCCAGGATGATCCAGACATCGGCGCGCGGATCCCATGGCGCGCCGGCGTAATCCCCGAGAACATGGTCGATGTCGAATCCGGCTCGGTCGAGGCGCGCGGTCATCTGACGCACCGACAGGGTACGGAACGTCAGCGTGAAGGCGTGCTCCGAGGATCGGCGCCCCCGGCGGACGATATACCGCTGGTCGAAGATCGTCAGCGCGCGACGGCGATCCTGACGGACCGATTCGACGAGCGTCAGACGGCGGCCCCCTGGCGCCCGGCCGTGGAACTGGGTGCGATTGCGATACTCCCGCCAGGTCGCGACATCAGGCACGAGGTCGATGCCGAAGCGTCCCCCGCGGGCGAGAATGCGGGCGACCGATCGGAGCGCCTCTTCCAGATCGTCGTCGGCGAGGAGCGACTGGAGCACGCCGTAGGGGGCGATCACCGTGTCGAAGGCAGCAGTGGCCAGCGGCAGCGACCGGATGTCTGCGCGAATCAGACGGACCGCATCGCCATACACCGATCGGCGGCGGCGGCGATGTGCCATCGCGAGCATCTGCGCTGACCGGTCGATCCCAACGACCGTCGCGCCCGACCGGGCGAGCGGCAGCGCAATCCGTCCGGTTCCACATCCCAGCTCGACGATGGGTCCGCTCGCCGCCGCCGCGATGCGGCGCCAGAACGGCAGGTCGCGTCGCCCGAGCGTCTGCGCGTTCTCCCAGTCGTAGAAGGGAGCGTACTGGTCCCACCCGTGCCAGCCTTCACGTAGTTGTCCTTCCCGAGACATAGGTAACGGGGTGGGGATTGCGCGTTCGGCTTTGGGATTTGGTTTGGGATTTGGTTTGGGATTTGGGATTTGGGATTTGGGATTTGGCATGGACGGCTCTCTCAAATCCCAACGGCCAACACCGAAATCCCAACGGCCAGCCCCGAAATCCCAAGCCCCACGTGGTCAGTCCGAAACCGCCAGCTCGCCGGGCACGATCGGGCGCGTGCGCGGCAGCCGTCCGAGGCGGGCCAGGTTGCCGACGAATGCGAGGATGGCGATGAAGACGGCGAGCTTGAAGGCGTCGCCGGCCCTGCTCTGCGGAACCACCTTCCACAGCAGCCACAGCGTCGGCTGCGCCCAGCAGACGGCCCAGACCGACCCGTAGAAGTAGCGCCGCTCGTGGCCCTCGCCCTTCGTCGAGGCCTTCACGCGCGGCAACCATCCGAGCGCGCCGAGCAGCCAGATCGTGCCCGCGATCGGGAAATAGGCCTCGCGATAAATCTGCTTCAGGTACCAGTGGCCCGTCACGATCGCCACGACGAGCCCGGTGATGTTCAGCAGAGCAAACGTGATCACCTCGCTCCACGCGAACGTGTAGCAGATGCGTCGGTAGAGCGGGTTGGGCCGATCCTCCGTGAACCGGATGATGTACGGCTTCGGCTCGACGCCGGGCAGTCGACCGCGCACGCCGGCGACCGCCGTCCCGACGAGGACCGCGCCGAGCCATGCGGCCATCCGCGCGTCGAATCCGCGCTCGAAGAGGTCGAACGTGAGGGGCCCGGGCGCGATGAAGAAGACGAATATCCAGAGCGGCCAGTGATTGAACCGGTAGTACAGCTTATTTCGATCGCGAATTCTTCTTTGGGAGGCGTACTCGACTGGGATGGCCACGGGTATCCGGCGACCGGTCGCGTTTCGCCGGTTTCGCGCGCCGAGTATACCCTGCCGGCGGAATCCGCGGCGATCCCCCCCACATGCCGCGCCGAAACGCCTGGGCGTCGGCCTCGGCGCGCTTCAACTCGTCGAGCCGCGCAAGCGGCACCCGCGCCGTGATCCGGGCGAGCCCTGCGCGGACCACCGCGGCGTTGACGAACACGCCGTCCTCACGCACCACGTAGGCGAGCCGGCGATCGTACACGTCGAGGAGCGGCCCGTCGAATTCCAGCCGGACCCACCGCCGGAGGACGAGGGCCTCGAGCGCCGCGCGGGCTTCGACGGCGAAGGGCGCCGCGGTATCGAAGCCGCGGCCCATCTCGGGCGCGTCGATGCCGAGCAGGCGGACACGTCCGACCGTCGACACGTCGATGGTGTCGCCGTCGATGACGGCCCGCACCATCACGGGATCGGATCTCGAGGGCTGGCCGGGAGACGGGACGGGTGCAACCGTTGCCATCCCCGAGAGCCACCAGACGATCAATTGTTGCATCGATCCCTCCATCCGGCGCGCAGTTGCGCGCCGTTGCCCGAGGGCGTGCAAGCGGGCGGCCGACACGCGGACGGAGTCGGCGTGCAGCAGACCGACTCCCGTCCCGTGGATTGTCCAAGAGGTGCGCAAGACAGGATCGCGCGCCGCGCGGATGGCCGATAATTGGCGGCCGTGGACTCGACGTCATTCCCGGCACGTCTGCTGACGTCGCTCGTCGTCATGGCGCTCGTCGCGGTCCTGACGTTCCTGCTGATCGATCTCGCGCCCGGCAGCTATCTGGACGACCTCGCGACGAATCCGCAGATTTCCGCGGCAACGCTCGAGCGCCTCCGCACGCAGTACGGGCTCGACCTGCCCTTCTACCGCAAGTTCTCGCGTTGGGCGCGCGGCGTAGCGACCGGCGACCTGGGTTACTCCTTCGTCTACCAGCGGCCGATCCGACAGCTGGTCGCCGAGCGCATTGGCAATACCCTGCTCTTGAACGGCGTCGCGCTCGTGGTGGCGTGGTCGATGGGACTGGCGCTCGGCATCGCCGCGGCCGCGACCAGAGGCTCCCCGGTCGACTGGGCGATCGCGGGCGCGACGACGCTGATGCTGTCGACGCCGGTGGTCGTGCTCGCCCTGATCATGCTCGCCTCCGCCGCGCGGGCCGGACTGCCGATTGGCGGGCGCCACGTCCTGCTCCCTGCTCTCGCCGTGGCCGCCGTCTGGCTGCCGGCGATCGCCCGCCACACGCGGACCGCGGTGGCGGCCGCTCTCGACGCGCCCTACGTCCTGGCGGCCCGCGCCAGGGGCGTCGGCCGCGCCCGGCTGTTGTTCGTCCACGCGTTCGGCGAGGCGCTGGCGCCGCTGTCCGCGCTCCTCGGCGTGTCGTTGTCGGCGCTTCTCAGCGCCTCCCTCGTGGTGGAGGTGGTGATGGCGTGGCCCGGGCTGGGACAGCTGACGTACGACGCGGTGTTCCGCCGCGACATCTATCTCGTCGTCGACCTCGTGCAGCTCTCCGCGGTGCTGCTCCTGGCGGGCAACACGATTGCCGACGTCCTCGCCCGACGGCTGGATCCCCGGGCGGCGAACCGATGAGAGCGCTGCGGGCCGGCGCATGGGCCGTGCTGGCGGTGGCCGCGATCATCGCGGCGTGCCCCGATTTCGTGTCGCCGTATCCTCCAAACCAGCAGTTCCGCGACTATCCCTACGCGCCGCCGGGCCGCTCCGCCGGCGCATCGATCGAGTGGCTGGTGCGCGGCGAACCGTACCGATGGCTGGGAGTGGTGCCCGCCTCCCTGAGACTGGTCGGGACACGCGAACCGGGGCGGATGTTTCTGCTGGGCACCGATGAATTCGGCCGCGACTGGTACTCGCGACTGTGTCACGGCGCATCGCTGTCGCTCACGATGGCGCCGCTCGCCGCGCTGGGATCGGTCCTGCTCGGAGCCGTGCTGGGGACGTGGGCCGGCTATCGCGGCGGCTGGATCGATCGGCTCGTCGTGCACGCGAGCGAGCTGTTCATCGTCCTGCCCTGGTTCTACGTGGTGGTAGGACTACGTGCCGCGCTGCCACTGACGACGAGCGGACCGGCGGCGCTGGCGGCCGTCCTGGGGGTACTCGCGGCGCTCGGATCCGCGACGCCGGCGCGCATGGTCCGGAGCCTCGTCGTGTCGCTGAAGACCCGCGAATACGTGCTGGCCGCTGCGGCCTCTGGCGCCGGCGGACTCCACATCTTCAGACACCACGTGATGCCGTTCCTGATCCCCACGATCCGGACGCAGGTCCTCGTCGCCGTCCCGGTCTACATCCTCACCGAGGTGACGCTGTCGTTCCTCGGGCTCGGCGTCGCCGACCCGACACCGACATGGGGCGGCATGCTCACGCCCCTGCAGCAGTACGTCGTGCTCACATCGTACCCGTGGATGTTCGCGCCGGCCGCGGCCATCATCCTCGTCTGCCTCGCGCTGCACGTCGTCAGCGGAAGCCGGCTGCCGGCGGCCTACAGGACGACGGCCGATCCGGTGCCGGTCGCCGCGAACACAGCCGCCTGCTGATCGTCGGCGCGGGCGACGAAGCAGTCGACCACGGCCGGGTCGAACTGCCGCCCCCGGTCGGCGATCAGCCGCCGGACCGCCTCGTCGAACGGCATCCCCTGGCGGTACGGCCGGTTCGACGTCATGGCATCGAAGGCGTCGATCACCGCCACGATCCGTGCGCCGATCGGAATCTCGGCGGACGCGAGGCCCGCCGGATAGCCGCCGCCGTCGTACCGTTCGTGATGGTGCAGCACGAACAGGCTCGCACGCTCGAACTCCGGAAACAGCCGGACGATCGCCCAGCCGTATTCCGGATGTTTCTTCATCAGCGCCCACTGGCTGTCGGTGAGCGGCACGGGTGATTTCAGGATCGCGTCCGGGATGCCCACCTTGCCGATGTCGTGCAGCAGCGCCGCGACCTCGACGTCCCGCAGGCAGTGCTCGGTGATGCCGAGGTCGCGCGCGACGCGGACCGCCCATTCGGCCAGCCGCGTGCTGTGAAAGCCGGTATTCAGGTCCTTCAGGTCCAGGAGCTGGTTGAACGCGCAGATGAGCGAGGTGTGCGTCCTCGCAATCTGCGCGTCCAGCTCCTTCACGCGCAGCGACAGGTGGCGCGCGGTCCGCGCTGCGGACAACGACGCCACGCTGTTGCCCGTCGTCATTTCAGACCCAGCGTCTGCCGCCATGCCGCGATCACCTGGTAGAGATCGAGGCGGCCGTTGCCGAGGTCCGGGTTGATGTACTTCGCGTGAGCCGTCGCCGCCTTGGCGTCGCCCTCGTCCACGGTCGTGTTGACTTCGAGCATCAACGCCGCGGCACCCGAGACGAACGGCGCGCTGAACGATGTGCCCCAGGTCGCCGCATACGTCCCGTAGGGATACGTCGTCACGACCGCCTCTCCGGGCGCAGCGACCCAGACGAGCGGCTGGCCGTAGTTCGAGAACGACGACCGTGTATCGGCGTTCGTCGTCGACGCGACGCCCATCACCCGGTCCGCGTAAGACGCCGGGTAGACGCTCGTCTTCGCGCCGTCGTTGCCGGCCGACGCCACGCAGATGACGTCGTTCTTCGATGCGAAGCTGATGGCGGCGCTCAGTTCGGCCGAGGCGCTGCCGAAGCTGAAGCTCATGTTGATGACCCTCGCGTTCGCGTTGACCGCCCTGTAGATGGCGCGGATCACGTCGGAGGTGTAGCCGGAGCCGTCCGCACGGAACGCCTTCAGCGGCAGAATCATCGCCTTCGGCGCGACCAGGTGGATGATGCCGGCCACCATCGTCCCGTGGCCGAAGCCGGCGTATTGCCCCCCGTCGACGACGGCGGCGGTCGACTGATCGACGACGGCGGCGGTCGATTGATTCACCCATGCCGGCGGCGTCGCGCCGTCAACGACGGCTGCCGTCGACTGGGTGACATCGCCCTTCTCGTCGCCGCCTTCCTTGTTCCTGGTGAAGTCGTACCCCGGCATGACCACCGCCTGCAGCGCGGGGTGCGTCGGGTCGACGCCCGTGTCGATGACGGCGACGATGCCGTAGCCACCCACCTTGAACTGAGCCTGGGTGTCGGCGAGCCGGACGATCTGGGCCGCGGGCTGGCCAACGTACCCGTGCCAGACGGTCGCGCCGTAGTAGTTCACCGGCGTACGATCGTTCAGCGCCGGCGGCACCGTCGTGCCTGTGGCCGCGAGCACTTTACCCGGCAGATCGAGTTCCGCGTCGAGCACGCCCAGCTGGAGCCTGAGCGTCGTCAGGAACGTGCTCGGCAGCAGCGTGTTCGCGGAGATGAGGAAGACCTGACCGTCGGGGTCACCGAGGCCGTAGTTCACCGTGCATCCGAGCAGCTTGCAGACGCTCTGGATGAGCGGCAGCCCTGTCGACACGCGCACGATGATTCTCGTCGTGGCCGCTTCGGCGGCCGGGATCGAGAGGGTGAACAGGAGGACCAACGAGGCGAGCACACGCGCTAGGGGTTTCATGGCTATGTCCTTCTGAGATTGCCCAGGGTCAGAACCGTTCCGTGATCGTTCGAACCGAGAGCGATGGAGATGTCGTCGGCGCCGCCGTCGAACTCGACCTGGAATTCGCCGAGATCGTTGGTCGTCGCTCTCGCGACCACCGACGTCTCGCGCAGCACGACGACGTCGACGTGCCGCGGCGGCTGCGGAATGTTTTTCGGCGCGGTGATCTGGCCGAGGATCACGGTCCGGTTCGTACGGGACAGGGGCTCGAGCTGCACGTCGATCATCAGATCGCCGGTGGCGAACAGCACCTTTCGACGCGCCGAGACGCCGCTGCGCACGCCGATCGGCGCGGCGACGAACTGGCTGTCGAAGAGGACCTTGACCCGGTCGACCGCTCGCGAGAGGGCGCTCCCCGCCGGCCGCCGCGTGGAATAGACCGCGCGAAGGATGTGCAGCGCCGATGCGGGAGGCTCGTACGCGTCGTCAGCGGCCGCCATCGCCGCGAGATCCCGCCACGTGTCGTGCAGGTCCGTGCACTCTCGGCACCCGCTGTGCAGGTGCTGCCGCATGGCCGAATCGCGCGGCGGCGCAGCGACGCCACGGGCGAAGTCGACCCAGTCCTCCGCCGCGAAGTGATCAGCGCTCAAGAGATTTCCGCTCACTGCCTGTAAGGGCCACGGCCGGGCTGGAAAATATAGGGGACCGAAAATAAATCAGCCGGCATGGTCGGCTCCCACGAGAACGAACGGCGCCCAGTAATAAGGATGCGGATAGCCTTCGCGGAGCTCCGCCATGGCGCCGCGGACCGCGTCGGCCGCGGGCACACCGGCCTGCAGCCGTGCGTAGAACAGCTTCATGAAATCGGCGGTGCTTCGATCGTGCACGTCCCAGAGGGTGACCAGCGCGGAACGGGCGCCGGCCGCGAGCAGACCGCGCACGAGCCCGCGAAGCTCGTCGCCCGCGGCCACGACGCTCAACCCGGTGCCGCACCCGCTCAACGCAATCAGATCGACCGGCAGCTGCAGGTCGTACAGGTCGTGAACGGTCAGGTACGAATCGCCGAGCCGAAGGCCGGAGAAGAGCGGGTTGTCTTCGCGGAAGTAGCCGTGCGTGGCGATGTGGACGATCCGGCTCGACCGGCCGAGAGTCCGCAGCACCTCGGCGTTCGCCTCGAGGCCGACCCGGAGGCGCGATCCGGGGAGCATGTCGGCGACGCCGCGGACCTCATCGAGGATGTGCGGCGCCCGTTCGTCCGGAATGCCGAGGACGAGCGCCCCGCCCGCGGCGGCCGCGGACCGGCGCGCGCAGAGCGCGTAGATGCTGGCGCTCGGCGCGTACGAGACGGCCGCGCTGTCGGCGACGTAGCGGTCGCCGTCGAACAGCGCGTGAAAGGGGACGTAATGCAGGAGGTCGTGCGGCACGACGACGACCCGCTCCGAGAGGCGCCCGAGAGGCGCGAACAGCTCGCCGTGGAGCTCCCGGAGATGGGCGTTGGTCGCATGCAGCAGCGATTCCTGTACCTGCGCGACGTATTGCGGGCCGTACTGGAATTTGGAGAGCTGGAACTGCAGCAGCCGCACGATCTGTTCGACGCGTGACGCCGTCGTCAGCGGCACGATCTCCAGCTCGCGATCGGTCACGACCGCCGCCACGATCCGATCGCCCGTCCGGAAGTACTCGACGAGGGTCGTGCCGGGCGCCAGGGCCTGCCGGACGTCGTCGAGTCCGACGGCGATGGCGTCGTGCAGTCCCGTCGACTCGCGGGTGCCGCGCGGCATCTCGCGCAACACCCGGATGAACTCGCGTTCCCGCGTCTGGAGCTGCTGCTGCAGCTGCGCGAGTCGCGCGCCGGACCGATCCTCCCGATTGAGCTGCTCGAGCTCGACCCGGTGGTAGTACCAATTGAGCTCCTCACGGAGCGTGCGAATCTGCCGCACCAGCTCGCTCTGCCCGCTCTGCGGCGAAGCGACCGGAACGACCCGTTCGAAGAACAGGTCGCGCAGGCTGCGCGATTTCGCCTGCTCCATGTACTCGAAGATCTCGGCGGCGCGCAGGTTCGCGCCGCCACCGCTGGCGTCGGCGTCGAGGCACAGATCCACGAGCCGTTCGTATACGGCGTGCTTCGTGGTCATGAAGGCGATCTTCAGGTCCTCACCCCAGAGAACGCTGCGCAGGGCCTCGAGACGCTCGCGCGCGGCGCGGTACGACGCGTATGCCTCGGCGGACCGCCCGGCCGCTTCGAGGACCTGGCCCTTGAGGAAGTGGGCCTGGTACTCGAGCACCGGTGCCTCGGCGGTGGCGACCGCCTCGAGCGCGTGCTCGCAGTGGCCGAGCGCCACGTCGTGCTCGGCGGTGTGAAGTCCGACGCGGGCCAGGAGCAGCTCGCAGAGGATCGCCTTCCGGTGCAGCCGCTCGGTCCTGAAGAAGGCGAGCGCCGCGGTGCACAGCCGCCGGGCTTCGAAGAACCGGCCGGCGTTGCACAGCACCAGCGCCTGGTAGAGATCGATGACGGCGGGCCACGCCGCGTTCTGCTCGCGCTCGAACCGCGCCCGCGAGTCGGCGAAGAGCTCGAGCGCGCGGAACGCCTCGCCCTGCTGGCCGAGGGCGATCGCGAGGTTCGTGAGCGACCGCGCGGCCTCGTACCCGTTGCCCTGGCGCTCGAACGCCTCGTGGGCCTCGCGCGCCATCTCGGCGGCTTCGGCGCTGAGATTCAGCTCGAGGTAGATGTCGGACTGATCGAGATTGCAGAGCGCCGAGTGGTACGGATCGGCGACTCTCTCGCACGCGACGCGGGCCGCGCGGAGCAGCTCGAGCGCCCGGCTGTAATCGCCTTTGAAGTAGTACAGGTAGGCGATGTTGTAGTCGGCCTGCGCCACGAGGACCGGCATGCCGGCGCCGAGGCAGTGCTCCCGGGCGCGCTCGTACGTGGCGAGCGCGCGGGCGAAGTCGTTCAGGACGATGAGGCACACCGCCATGTTGTGCAGGGCGACGCCGATCGCCTCGACATCCTGATGGGGCAGCAGCCGCTGGTAGGCGCGCTCGTACGCGTCGAGCGCCTCGCTGAGGCGATCCTGCCGGTGCAGGATGTTCGCGACGTTGATGTCCAGCCGCGCGAGTCGGCGCTCGTCGCCGGTCTCCTCGAAGATGGTGCGCGCCCGACCCGCCGCGTCGAGCGCACGATCGTACGCGCCAAGGAGGATCAGCGACTGGATCGACGAGCTCAGCGTCCGCCCGAGCTCGACCTGCTCGCCGCAGGCGTCGAAGTGCTGCGCGGCTTCGTCGAAGAGCCGGGTGGCGGCCTTCAGGTCGTTGAGAAACCAGCAGGCGTTCGCCTTCGCCCGCAGCGCGCGGCCGAGCGACACGCCGGCGCCGACCCGCCGCGCCACGAGCAGCGCCGCATCGGCCAGGGCACCCGCCTGGTGCACGTCGACGCGGACGTGCTTCTGCACGCGATCGGCGAGGTCGTCGACGACGACGCGGTCGACGAGGCGGGGGTGTCGTTTGAAGAACCGGCGGCGCGCCGCGTCGTCGGCGAGCGCCGCGAGCGCCGTGACGTGCTCCTGCGTCAGGCCGGCCGGACGGACGCCTCGAATCACCGGACTCCGTGCTTGCGCAGCTCGGCGCGCAACCGCGAGAGACAGCGGCCGCGGATGAAGCCGATCGAACCGCTCGCGATCGCGAGCGCGTCGGCCACCTCGCGATACGGCCGCGGAGGGTGCTCGAAGAAGAGCATCTCGACGAGGCGGCGGCAGCGGTCGGGCAGGCCCGCGACCGCGGTGCGCAGCCCCTGCTCGCGCTCGACCTGCAGCAGGACATCTTCGGCGAGCGCGCGCGCGTCGGCCACGTCGTGGACGTTCTCGTAATCGTCGAGCGGGGCCGCCTGGCGCTGCGCGCGCGTCTTCAACCGCAGGCACTTGTGCGCCGCCACCTGGGCGAGCCACTTCGGAAGCGCGCGCGGCTCCCGGAGGCGCGGCAACTCGGTCAGGAGCTCGACGCAGGTCTCCTGGAAGATGTCCGTCGCTTCCTCGGCCGAGAACCCGTACTTGATCGGGATCGAGTAGACGAGCCGCTTGTACCGGTCCAGCAGGGCCGACCAGGCCTGCTCGTCCCCGTCCAGACAGCCGCGGACGAGCGCGGCGTCGGTCCGATCGTCGGCGGTCACCGCCGCGATCGACGCGCGCTGGGGCCGACCGTCGTCGACGAGGGTCGCGGCCGAAGAGCGCTTCATGATCGCGGCCTCTGCCAGAACAGCCGATCGACGTTCCACAGCACGACCGGGTCGGTCGGCGCGGGCTCGAAATTCCCGAGCTCGCGATCGCCGACGGCGAGGACGTGGGGACTCGCGAGGAAGATGACCGGCAGATTGGCCGCCACCAGGTGCTGCACCCGGTCGTAGGCGACCTTGCGCGAGGCCGTCGTCCGAGCGGTCATCTGCCCGCTCATGAGGCGGTCCACGTCGAGCTCCCACGACTCGGGCGGCACGGCCGGACGGCCGCCCTGCAGGCGCAGGTTCCAGACGTGAAGCGTGCCTCCCGTCGTCCAGACGTTCACGTCCGAGTTCGGATCGGCATCGCCGCTGGCGATTCCCCAGACTGCGGCGTCGAACCGGCGACTCTTGAGGACGGCGTCGGTCATCACGCCGAATTCGGTCGGCTGCAGGCGCACCTTGATGCCGATTGCGGCGAGATCTTCCTGAATCAGCGTCGCCATCTTGCGCCGCGCCGCATTCGACGCCGACACCATCAGCGAGAACTCCACCGGATGACCGTCGCGATCGAGGAGCGGGCCGCGGGGATCCCGCCGGAACCCCGCGCGGGCGAGGAGTTGGGCCGAACGGGCGGGATCGCGCGGATACTCCGGCAGACCCTCGGCACGCCAGAGCCGGTTCGCCGGCGTCACCTGGGATGACAACGCGGAGCCGCGTCCCTGATAGACGAGCCGTACGATGGCGTCGCGATCGATGGCGTGCGCAACCGCCTGCCGGAACTCCAGCGTCCGGAACCAGCCGCCGCTCGGCGCCGGCGCCGCCCAGTTGAAGAACAGGAAGTTGTATTCGAGACCCGCGCCGGCATCGCGGGCGCTCAGGTGCTCGGTCCGTTCGAGTCGCGCGAAATCCTCGGGTCGGACGCGGCTCGCCACGGCCGATTCGCGTGTCAGCAGGCGGAGCATCTGCGCGTTCGGATCGGCGACGAACGCGATCTCGACGCGATCCAGGTACGGGAGCGTCTGCCCGTCGCCGTCGCGCTTCCAGTAATACGGATTGCGCTCGAAGACAATCCGCTGCCCGGGCACGTACGCCTTCAGGCGGAACGCGCCGGGCGTCGCGACCTCACCCGCGGCCGTCCCGAGCGTCCACGATTCGGCAAAGCGGCCATCGAGGTACGGTCGCTCGAGTTTGTGTTTCGGCAGGATCCAGAAGGAGTCGAACAGACGCTCGCCCGGCGCGTACGGCGACGGGAGATCGAACCGGACCGTGGTCGGCGACAGCTTCACGACGGCGAGCGGCTTGCCGTCGATGAGCAGGAGATCCCGTTGCGGCGCGTTGATACGCGGATCCAGATAGACGCCAAACGAAAAGACGACGTCGTCGGCCGTCAGGGGCGCGCCGTCGGAGAACTTCAGCCCGTCGCGAAGGACCACCGTGTAATGGCGCCCGTCAGCGGAGACGGCGCAGCTCCTGGCCAGGGCCGGCTCGGTCCGGAGCGTCGACCGGTTGATGTGGACCAGGTCGGCCGACATCACCGACACCACGTCGCGTGTCGGCACGTCGACGGCGAACACGGGATTCAGCGTCTTCGGTTCGGCCGCCTGCGCGACCACGAGCGCGCCGCCTGACCGCGCGCGGGCGACGCCGGCGCCGGCGACGCACACGCCAAGCAGGAGGACGACACAGACGGACAGCTTCAGTGACTTCACGGGATACAGGTCGAGGCGGGGGAACCCCTCGCAAACGGCTGGCCGTCTGGCTGGGCTAGGGGCACCGACGGTAAGTGAAGATAGAACGGGCTTTACGAGCGCAATAGCTGACTCGTTAGTCCTTTATGCGACAGCAGCGATGTGCAAAAACAACACACGTCCCGCTCGATTTGGTAGCCAACTCACGGCGTGCACGTGGGTTATCGACCGTGTTCCGCGAACGGGCGCGACGTGCCGTTATGGAACAGTTCCTCGGCTGCGGGCGAGCGCCCACAGCGCGATCCCCGACGCGACGGCGACGTTGAGGGAGTCGACCGCCGGAGCCATCGGGATCCGCACGCGGCGGTCGGCGAGCGATTCGATCGCGGGCGTCAACCCGGCGCCTTCGGCGCCGACGACCAGGGCGACGCGTGGCGGAGCGCCGGCGAAGGTGTCGAGCGGCTCGGACGGCGGCCGCGGCGAGAGCGCGACGATGGTGAAGCCCGCGTCCCGGATGGCGTGGATCGCAGCGGGCCATGGCGAGGCATGCGCGAACGGCACAGCGAGCGCCGCGCCCATCGACGTGCGGATCGCCTTCCGATACAGCGGATCGCAGCAGTCGGGACTGAGCACGGCGCCGTCGGCGCCAAACGCCGCGGCGTTCCTGAAGATGCCGCCGACATTGTCGGCATTGGCGATCGCCTCGAGCACCACGAGGGTCGTCGACGTCCGCAGGAGCGCGGTGAGACCGACCGGCGCCGGGCGCCGTGCGATCGCGATGCAGCCGCGGTGGATGTGGAAGCCCGCGATCGTCTCGACGTCGGCCAGACGGCAGACGTAGATCGGAGTCGTCGCCGAGGCGCGTTCGAGCAGCGGTCCGAGGTCGCGTACCGCGGCTTCAGTCACGAGAATCGACTCAACCTGAAACCGGCCGTCCGCGAGCAGGCGCCGGACGACGAGCCGCCCCTCGGCGACGAAGAGATCGCGCGTACGGGCGAGTACCGGGTCGGACACGAGACGGTAGTCGGCGAGTCGCTCGTCGCCCGCGTCCGCGATCCGCTCGAATGGCATCGGTCTCCGATTGTCTCCGCGCAGTGCCCGTGGCAGGCCGCGCCGACGCCTCAGCGTCAGTACTGCCGGAACGTCAGATTGATCCGGCCGGCGAGCTCGAGCGACGGCGGCGCGGTGCCTGCGAGGATGCGCGCGACGCCGTGATAGCGCAACCGCGCCGGCCCGCCGAACACGAACGCATCCCCCGACTCGAGCGCAATCGTCTGCACGGGATCGCGCCGGCGGAGACCGCCGAACAGGAACCGCGCCGTGTCGCCAATCGAGACCGAGACGACCGGCTTTCCCGCCTCGAGCGACGCGGCGCTCTCGTCCTTGTCCTGGTGAAGGCCCATCCGGCCGTCCGCCGCGTAGTAGTTCATGATGCAGAGGTCCGGCACCATCGGCAGGCCGACGCCCTCGGCCACGTCGCGCGCCAGGGACTCGAGATCGGGCGGCAGCGGCGGCACGGGGCGATTGTCGAAATCGGTGCGCGTCGGTTCGTACCGGTACGACTTGCCGTTCCAGTGGCGCCCGAGGCACAGCATCCGGACGCGCATCCGTCCGCCGCCTCGAACGATCGGAACGTACGCGGGCGTCTCGCCGTCGATCAGCGCCAGGCAGCGCGCGGCGAGCGCGCGCTGGCCTGCGACATCCAGATAGCCGCGCAGGTGATGGACGCCGTCTGCGACCTCCATATCGGTACGTTACCATTGCCGACTCGATGCTTCGGGTCAGATCGGCGGTCGCGCTGATCGCATGGCTGATCGCCGCCGTGCCCGCCGCCGCGCACCCGGTTCCCTTCAGCTACCTCGACCTGACGGTGCGCTCCGACGGCCCGCTGCAGGGCGTGCTCGTCGTTCACGTCTTCGACGCGGCGCACGAGCTGGGCATTCCCGACCCCGACCGCCTGCTCGACCCCGGCGTGCTCGCGACCGTCTCGGGCACGCTCACCCGCACGCTCGGCCCGCGCCTGCGCGTCGTGGCCGATGGCCGCATCCTGTCGCCGGAGTGGTCGGCTGCCGAACCGCTGCCAGATCGGCAATCGATTCTGCTGCGACTCACCTATGCAACCGCCACCGCTCCGGGCCGCATCGCCGTGTCGGCGGCGCTGTTCCCGTACGATCCGGCGCATCAAACGTTCGTGAACATCTACGAAGGCGGCCGCGTCTCGCAGGCGATCCTCGACGCCGGGCATCCGGATTTCGAGTACTTCGCCGGGATGCCGCAGAGCGTCGGGGCCGTGATCCGGAAATTCGTGCCCGCCGGCATCCATCACATCCTGATCGGACCCGACCATCTGCTGTTCCTCTTCGGCCTGCTCCTCCTCGGCGGCCGCATCCGGCAACTGGCGATGGTGGTCACGGCATTTACCGTCGCGCACAGCGTCACGCTCTCGCTCGCCGCGCTGGACATCGTGACTCCGCCATCCCGCGTAATCGAACCGGCGATCGCGCTGAGCATCGTGTACGTCGGCGCGGACAACCTGCTCGCCAGCGGCGGCCGCGACGTCCGCGCCTGGATCGCGTTCGCCTTCGGGTTCGTCCACGGGTTCGGGTTCGCGAGCGTGCTGCGCGAGATGGATCTGCCCCGGCCGGCGCTGGGATGGTCGCTGTTCGCCTTCAACCTCGGCGTCGAGATCGGTCAGCTCGTCGTGGTCGCCGTCGTCGCATCGATCGTGATGATGGTCCGGGCCCGGAGCGAGACGGCGGCGAGGCGGTTGACGGTCGGCGGCTCGATCGTCGTCGTCACGGCCGGCACTTTCTGGTTCGTGCAGCGGCTGCTGTTTCCGGCACGGATGTGAGTCGCGCCCTCGCGGATTGCGGCCGGGCGCGTCTCAGTTGCCGATCGTGAACGGCACGCTCGCGAGCACCCGGTCCCACGCCATGGCGAGCAGCCCGCCGGCGTCGCTCACGTCGAGGAACTCCCACGTGAGCTGATCCGCCGAATGCGGCACCGTCTCGAGTTTCATCGGCGCGCGGAGGACGTCCCTGTCCGGCGTGTAGTCGAACGAGCCGAACAGCGCGTCCTTGTCCTGGGATGGAAATGTCTTCGACGCCTTATAACTGGATACGATCAGCGTCCAGTTGTCCGGCTTCAGATCGATGAAGAGGCTGTACTCGCCAGCCGGCACCGTCTTGCCGCCGATCACGAGCGGCAGTTCGGTTCTGAGGCGAGTCGATTCGTTCGCGCCTGCCCGCCAGACCGGCGCACCCGCATTCAGCTTCTTGCCGTAGTCAGCGCCGGATCCCCACAAATCGCGACCGCGCTTGATCGGCCGGCCATACGTCATCTCGATCCACTTGCCTCCCTGGTACACCGGCTCGTCTGCGCCGCCGACGTACCGGCCGCGCACCTGGGTGGCGGCAGTGCCCGCGGGGCTCGCTGGCCGGCCGGCCTGCGCGATTCCGATCATGGGTGCGGCAACGATGGCGAGCGCCGCGACGATCCAGCTCCGATTCATGCCTCGTCCTCCTGCTGGCTCTATTGTCCGGGTTTCTTGGCGCGAGCGGTAGGCGTCGCGGTCCAGGGATCCTCGGGCCAGGGATGCCGCGGATATCGCCCGCGCAGCTCCTTGCGCACCTCAGGATACGTTCGGCGCCAGAAGCTCCCGAGGTCGCTGGTGACCTGCACGGGCCGGCTGTTGGGAGCGAGCAGCGACAGCACGAGGGGCGCGTGGCTCCGCCCGATGCGCGGTGTCTCGGCCAGGCCGAACAGCTCCTGCAGCTTGACCGCCGCGGAAACGGTGCCGTCTTCCTCGTAGTGGAGCCGCACCGTCCGCCCGCTCGGGACGACCAGCGTGCCTGGCGCCTCGCGGTCGAGCAGGCGTGTGACGTCTGGCGAAAGCGCCCGCGCCAGCCGTACGTCGTCCAGCGTACGCGCGCCGCGTACAGCCTGCTCCACCAGCGCGTCCACATCGGCGTCGAGCCCGGCGAACCGCAACCGGCGGATGAGCTGCGTGTCCGGCTCATCGGCTCCGCGATCGCGCCAGGCGGCGGCGAGCAACCGCGCGGCGACGTCGGGATCGGGCGGCACCGGGGTATCGGCGAGCACGAGCGCATCGTACCAAGTGACTTCCGACGCGCGGACACGTCCGCCCGCCGAATCGAAGCGGTGCTCGATCTCCGACCGCGTCGGCTGCAGCCACTCGCGATCGACCAGGCTCGCGATCCTCACCCGCGGCCCGCCGGCCGCGGTTCGTACATCGATGGCGGCGAGGAATTCGCCCTCGAACACGCCGCTCTCGTCGCCGAGGACGGCGCCCGTGCCCGACGCGAGAACCAGGTTCGGCGATCGAGGCGCGCGACGCTGGGCGATCCGGTCGGGGTAGCCGCTGAAGATCGCCCGGCGGAACTGCCGCTCGTCCCGGATTGCCGGATCCGGTCGTCGCCGCGCGGAGGACGGCGCCGCGAGCACCTGCAGCTGACGCGCGAGCCGCTGCACGTCTGGCGGCATCAGGTGCCAGCGGTCGAGCGCGGCGAGCAGGTCCGACGACGTCGCCAGACCGCGGGGCGGCACGACGTTGCGCTCGGCGATCACGGCGCACGCGCGAGCGAGCTCCGGTGCGCCGTCGGCTTCCACCAGGATTCGGGCGAGGCGCGGATGCACCGGCAGCTGGTGCACGCGGGCGCCGAGCGGCGTCAACGTCCGGCCGGCGACGAGGCCGAGACGGGCGAGCAACTCCATCGCCGCGTCGATCTGCTCGTCGGGCGGAGGCTCGAACCATCCGAACGTCCGCGGCTCCGCACCCCACGCGATGACGTCGAGCAGCGCCGACGACAGATCGATCCGCCGGACGTCCGGTTCGCGGTGCGGCCGGAGCCGATCGCGCGGATCCCACAGGCGGACCGCGATCCCTGGCGCCACGCGGCCTGCCCGTCCCGCCCGCTGCTCGGCCGAGTCCGCCGTGATCCGTTCGACCACGAGGCTGTCGATTCCGCGCTCGGGATCGTAGCGCGCCACTTTGTGCGCGCCCGAATCGATCACGGCGGTAATGCCGGGAACGGTGATCGACGTCTCGGCGATGTTGGTCGCGAAGACGATCCGCCGCCCGGTGACCGGGGCGATCGCTCGGGCCTGCTCCTCGGCGGACAGCGACCCGTGGAGCGGCAGCACCTCGGCCGGCACGCGGCCGGCGACGGTCTCGATCGCGCGGCGGATTTCCCGGGCCCCCGGCAGGAAACAGAGCACGCCGGCCGCGGCCGCGCCGATGCGCACGGCGGCGTCGTCCATCGACTCGCCCGGGGAGTACGAGACGTCGACCGGATGCACGCGGCCGGGCACGTCGACGATGGGACACCCGTCGAGAAACGCGGCGACGCGCGCGGCATCCATCGTCGCCGACATGACGACGAGTCTCAGGTCGTCTCGCGCGAGCCACGCCTGCCGCGCCAGCGCGATCGCGAGATCGGCGTGAATGCTGCGCTCGTGGAACTCGTCGAGGACGACGGTCCGGAACGCGGACAGCAGCGGATCGTCCTGCATCCTGGCGGTGAGGATGCCCTCGGTCACGACGAGGAGCGCCGTGTCCGCCGCGAACTGCCGTTCGAAGCGGACCTGCCATCCGACTTCGCGGCCGAGCGTCCACCCGCGTTCGCTCGCGATGCGGGCCGCAATCGTCCGCGCCGCAACGCGCCGCGGCTGAAGGAGGATGACCGGGCCGTCCTCCGTCAGCGCGGGCGGCACTCTCGTCGTCTTTCCCGCGCCGGGCTGGGCGGTGACCACGACGGCGCGCGCCCGCCGCACGTGGGCCACGATGACGTCGACGAAGGGATCGATGGGTAAGCGATCCGCCGTCAAGCCCCGACGCCGACGGGACAGGTGACGCCGGTGCCGCCGAGCCCGCAATAGCCGCCCGGATTCTTGGCCAGGTACTGCTGGTGATATTCCTCGGCGTAGTAGAACTCCGGCGCTGCGAGGATCTCGGTCGTGATTCGCCCGTGGCCGGCCGCCGTCAGCAACTCCTGGTACGCGTCGCGCGAGGCTTCGGCCTCGCGCCGCTGGTCGTCGGAGAAACAGTAGATGCCCGAGCGATATTGGGTGCCGACGTCGTTGCCCTGGCGCATCCCCTGCGTGGGATCGTGATTCTCCCAGAACACTCTCACCAGATCGGCGTAGCGGATCACCTGGGGATCGAAGACGACGAGCACGACTTCGTTGTGGCCGGTCATTCCCGTGCAGACTTCGCGGTACGTGGGATTCGGCGTCAGCCCGGCCGCATACCCGACGGCGGTCGTATAGACGCCGGAGAGCGGCCAGAACTTGCGCTCCGCGCCCCAGAAACAGCCCATCCCGAACATGGACCGCTCGAGCTGAGCGGGAAACGGCGGCTCGAGCGGATGGCCGTTCACGAAATGCGCGGCCGGCACGCTCATCCGTTCCGAACGGCCGGGCAGCGCCTCGGCCGCGGCTGGGATTGTGGTCTTATTCTTCGTGAAAATCATCGCGCCTTCCCCCTTTATAATCCGGTGTCACCCGTCAGAATCGCGTATTACTCGTCGTCACTCAGGAGAATCTGTAATGAAGCGTGCGATGACTTTGACAGCGCTGGGCCTTCTACTCGCCGGCTCACAGCCGATGTTCGGGCAGGGCGGCCGCCGCGATGCCTTTTTCGATCATTCCGACACGGGCGAAACACTGCACGTGCTGCCGGGTCCGGCCTCGATTCGCTCGCCTCACGACACGCAGCCGACCTTCGCGACGCCGCGCAACAGGACGACCGTCTATGCGGCGAGCTACGGATCGGGCAACCTGATCGATCACGGCGGCCTCGAGATCGCCAACGCCGGCTTCTGGGCAGTCTACTGGAACTCCAGCGTGGCGAACTCCACGGCCACATCCACCACGACGACGGCGCGGTACGCGACGCTGCGAGCCGAGATCAACGACTTCATCAACAGCTTTCCAAACAACCGCAACTGGGACAATTCCACCACCGCCGACTACACGATCGTCCAGCAGTACGGATCGCACGCCGCCATCGCGCCGACGCTCACGAACTGGGGCGCGTTCGTGGACAACAAGGCCGCGCAGTCGGTCATCACGGACTCGAGTCTCAAGAGCTACCTGGCCGGCTTGTTCAACGCCGGGCGCCTGCCGGCCCGCAACGATACGATCTACGGGCTGTACCTCCCCTCGGGGATGCGCGTGTCGATGCAGGGCGGGATGTCGTGCTCCAGCTTCTGTGGCTACCACGGTCATTTCACGTACGGCGGCCTGCAGATCAAGTACGCCGTGTTCCCGTATCTGAACTGCAGCGCGTGCAAGCTGTCGAATCTCACGGTCGCCGACATGCTGACGATCGTGACGAGCCACGAAATCCGCGAAGCGGTCACCGACCCCGGCGACAACGGCGTGTACGCCTGGTACGACAGCGTCGGCTATGAAGCGGACGACAAGTGCGCCTGGCACTATCTGTATCAGACGGCGCAGGGCCGCCACTGGGTGCAGCCGGAATACTCGAATGGCGGCAAGACCGGCAATTCCGGATTCACCGCCACATACACCGGGCCGGGGTGCGTCGTTCCGAATCAATAGACGCCGGCGGACCGTCCCCGATTCGCGCGCGCGGCAGACGTCGTCACGTCTGTCGCGCCCCCACCGCCGGGCGTCGACACCCGGGCGATCCGATCACTGAGCCGACGGCTCGAACTCCAGCGCCACCCCGTTCATGCAGTAGCGCTGTCCGGACGGCGCCGGGCCGTCGGGAAAGACGTGCCCGAGATGGCCGCCGCAGGCGGCGCAGTGCACCTCCACCCGCCGCATGCCGTAACTCGTGTCCACGGTGGTGCCGAGGGCGCCCTCGATCGGTGCCCAGAAACTGGGCCAGCCGGTGCCGCTCTCGAACTTGGTGCCCGAAGTGAACAGCGGCTGACCGCAGCCCCCGCACCGGAACGTGCCCTCGCGCTTCTCGCCGTTCAGTGGACTGCTCCCGCGCGGCTCCGTGCCGTGCTCGCGGAGCACGCGAAACCGCTCAGGTGTCAGCAGGCGTTTCCAGTCGGCATCCGATCGCGTCCTGACCTCGTCGTCCATGCCGAAAGTATAGCGATCCGCGCACGGTCGCCCGAACCCCTGCCCACGATCCTGCGAGCTGAACAAACCGCGGCCCGCCGTCGTCAAAACGGATAGAGTCTCGGGCAGGAGGTGATCCGTGACGCTGAAACGCCTCGTCCGGAACCCGTCGGCTGGACGCATCGCCGGGGTCTGCGCAGGCCTCGCCGACTATCTGGACACCGACGTGACGCTGGTGCGGCTGGCCTGGGTGGTGTTGTCGATCGTGCCCGGATCCTTCATCGGCGGGCTGATCGCCTACGTGGCCGCCTGGATGATCGTTCCCGACGGAACGGCTGGCGCGGCGGCCGGTTCCACGCGCCTCCGCCTGCACCGGTCCCGTACCGACCGGAAGCTGGCGGGCGTCTGCGGCGGAATCGCCGAGTACTTTTCGATCGACCCGACGGTCGTCCGCTTCGCCTGGGCCGTGCTGACGGTCGTCCCGGGCTGTATCGTGCTCGGCGTAATGGCCTATCTCGTCGCGTGGTTCATCATGCCGGTGGCCGATCTGCCGCACCTGCCGGTCGTCACGCCTGCGACGTAGCGGGTCACGCCGCGGGCCGCCGGCCGGCGACCTCCATCCGACCCTGCATCCGCGCGCCGTCGTCGACCGCGACGGCGGGCGCGGAGACGTTGCCCTCCACCATCGCCGTGCGCCGCAGGACGATTCGATCGGCGGCGTTCAACTTCCCGTTCACGTTGCCGCCGATGATGATGGTATGGGCGAGCACGTCGGCGTCGATCCGTGCCGCTTCCGTGACGGTCAATGCGTAGCCGGTGACGTCGATGGTCCCGACAACGCAGCCGGCGATCGTCAGCGGCTCCTGCGCGGTCACCTCGCCGGTGATGCAGATTGACGGACCGATATGTGCGAACGCGTCCATGGGCCCTCCAGGCAATACCACGCTCCACGCAATGGGCATTCCGCCCGGACCGGCGCCGCAGTCAGCGCACGCGAACGCCGTGCCGTTCGCGACGCACGAACCTGTGCGTCGGATTACCAACGTGGACGCGGCAGACTCCCGGGCGCCCGCATCATCGACGCGGCATGGGTTGGCCGCCGGGCCCGCGGCGGGGGCACCGATTCCCTATAATGACCGGTCATGGCAGGACAACTTGCGGCCCTCTTGCTCGGCCTTCAGCTCACGGCATCCGCGGTGGCGCCGACCGGCACGCTGCGGGCGTCGTTTCTCGGCAACAACCCGGTCCAGGCTCACGTGGACGAGCGCACCGGCGCGATTACCGGGCCGGTGGCCGATCTCGTCGCCGAGCTCGCGCGGCGGCTCGGCGTGCCGTTCACGCTGATTCCTGAGCCGAACGCCGCGGAGGTCGTCGCCAGCGTTCGCGCTCACCGCGCGGATATCGGCTTTCTCGGCTATGAAGCCGCGCGGGCGGAGCAGGTCGCATTCTCCGAGCCCTATGCGTTGATGCAGAGCACCTACGTCGTTCGAGCCGACTTGCCGGTTCGCCGGTCGGCCGACATCGATCGCCCCGGCATCTCGGTCGGCGCGGTCACGGGTCAGTCGATGCAGATCTGGGCCAGCGCGAACCTGAAGAATGCCCGCGTCCAGGTGCTGCCGACGACACCGCCGGCCGAAGAAATCGCGCGGCTCATCGAAAGCGGAGCGCTCGACGCGTTCGCGTCCAACCGCGCCCGCATGGAAGACGTCGCCGCCCGCTCGACCAGGCTGCGTGTGCTGCCGGACAACTTCCTCTCGGTCGGTCAGGCGATCGTGGTCGACAACGCGGATCGGGCGCGCCTCGAGCTGGTCAACCGATTTGTCGACGATGTGAGGTCGTCAGGTTTCGTGAGGGCATCGCTCGACCGCGCGAAGATCGCCGGCGTCGACGTCCCGGCGGGATCGGCCGACAGTCGCGAGGGTCCAGGCCGCAAGTGATCGGTCACAAGTGATTCGTAAGGGTCCGAACGGCAAAGTCACTGAATTTTCAAGGCTGACTGCGCAACTTGTCGATATCCTGCTCCGTAAGAACAACTGATGCGACATTCCCTCGGGCTGGCCACGGCGCTCGCTCTCACGGCGGGCGCGGTCGCGCTGGTCGCCGCCCAGGCGACGCCCGCCGGCGTCGTCGTGTGCCGTGTCGACGGCCGCGTCCAGAGCGGCGCCCAGCCGCTGCCCGGCGCCTCGATCGCGGTGTATGCCGGCGACGTCCTGAAGGGAGCCACGTCAACGGATCTGGAGGGCCGGTACTCCATTCTTGTTCCGGCTGAGGCGAGCTATCGGGCAACGGTCGAACTGACCGGCTTCTCGATGGCCACGCGCGAGCTGCAGCTGGGCGGTCCGCCATGCGCTCGCACGAGCGACTTTCAGCTGACGCTGTTGCCACGCAGCGCCGCCGCTTCGCCGCCCCCTCCCGCCGCCGGTCGGGGCCGCGGCGCCGCAACCGAACGTTTTCAGACGCTGAACGTGCAGACCAACGGCGCGGCCGCCGCGCTCGAAGTCAACGCGACGCAGGAGGCCGACGACGCCGCACGGTTGCTGCCGTCCGGCTTCTTTCCAGCACATTGGGATCCTAAGCTTAGAATTCCACGTGGACAAGTTGT
>JADMIO010819941.1_pt1 | contig 58011 bp, 46 predicted proteins | sample 8958161 | NCBI WGS metagenome assembly JADMIO01 (sample SAMN16585339, study PRJNA669376) | soil metagenome | isolation source: Crop rotation soil | place: USA: Cullars Rotation, Alabama | collected 2011
CGCGACAACTTGTCCACGTGGAATTCTAAGCTTAGGATCCCAATGTGCTGGAAAGAGAACCTGGTCCGAGACCTTGACGATCTCTTCCTCGTACATGTCTACCACTTCAAGTTCGTGAAGGCGCTGCGCGGCCTGCCAAAACACGTCAGGGCTGATCCCGAACGTGTCACTGAGGGCGCCCATGAACTCGGCGTTCGACCGGTTAATGACTCGGAAGAAAGCGATGATTCCTGCAACCCGGAGGAGCGTTGTGTCGGTGAGGTCTCCCAAGTCTCGGCGGATAGTGGCGAAATACTCGTCGTACAGCGCGGAGACGTCCTCGATGCTCCGGATCGTGTTCTCCCGCACGGCGATACTGGAGGCCATTACCGCGAGGCGAGGGTTCCCCTGCGCGATCTCAGCGATCCTCTCAAGGTACAAGTGATGTTGTATGCCGAACTCTTCCCTGGCAAGTTCCTGAATCTGCTCCTCGCTGAGCGGCTGAAGCTCGACGACGGCACCCCCGCCGAATGGCTGCGCGGAGTTCAGGGCGGACTCGAGTGCATAATCTCGCACCGTCGCGACGATTTTTATCCTCTGGTCTTCCCGCTGATCGGCTAGAAGCTGTAAGACGTACTCGAAGCGGGTTATCCGGTTCGTATCGTCAACCATGAGGAGGTAATGCCCGGGCTCGCCGAAGTGAACCCGCAAGTCCTGGAAAATGTCCGGCCCGCGGTTAAAGATGCAGCGTACCTGCACGTCAGGGTGTGCCTCAGCGTAGTGCCGGCAGCACTCAAGCGCGAGTCTCGTCTTCCCTACCCCAGCGTGGCCCGCGATAAAGGCTAGGTTGCCGGTCTCAAGCGCCGTGAGCACCTGGTTTACTTCGTCCTCGCGGAAGCGGAAAGTCGTGTCGAGAGATGTGGCGAAATTACTTTTGTTGTAGGCAGTCACGAACTCCTCAGCCCGGATGATCTGCCCCGTGTCGACTTCAACGTGGAGGAAATCCCACGCCAGACCACGGTACTTTTGATAGAGGTCGTGCGCCATCGTGCCTAGCCCGTAGGTGGACAGTATTACTCCGTGCCGCCGACATTCCTCCCCCAGTTCGTGCTCCTCAGCGGCTGTGAGACGGGAGTTGTGGCAGAGCACGATCTCGTGTATGCGCTCGACAGGGATTCCCGTCTTCCCCTCGTCGAAACACTTCGCTACGTCGCGCATGAACTTTTCGGCTAAACCTTCTTGCTGCGTCGAGTACTCGGCGAAGACGTACTTCCCGTCTGGCCGCATGATTAAAGTATCGGGCGTGCCCTTAGCGACCTTATCGGCACCGACGACAAGGCCGATAGGGTTAATCCGATCATGGCCGCGGTAGACTAAGTATGAATCGCACAGACGTTGGAATCCCGCGGGGTCGATCTCAAGCAGGGCTTTTTCGATTTGAGTTAATTTCGACATTTCTGATAGCCAACGGAAAACGCTGTGGTTAAATTAAGCTCTTTGTATTTACAGAATGCATTAAAGTGATGATTTGTATTTCAGAAAGCGCATAGCGGGAATCACGCTTTTCGGCTAGCACTATTCTGAGTCCTTAATTTTAGGTGGGTTCTGCTACATACGGCCTCAGCCTTGAGACACTTGGTTTATCTCTCTTTAATTCAACATTAATTTTCTGAACAGCGGAGCATTCATTCGTCCTTTAGAACAATTGCAATGACCGCACGCCCAAGCTAGATTTCGTAATAAATTGCTGCCACCATTGGCACGGCTGGTTTTGTGATCAACGTGCCCACGCGGAGCATAACAGCCACAGTAAGTGCAAATCTCGTCATCTCGCTGACGCACAAACTCCTTTTTCCAAGTTTCCAAAGGCTCGTAATTTGGTGCCCGTCTTTTACGTTTGCTCGCAGGCTGTGCTTCCCCAAAGATTGACTCAAGTAAGTTTATGGCCCCGGCACCTATGACAATAACGGTCCCGGCGCTCAATACCACCCCTATTACATCTCCGATAATTTCGCCGAAGCTTTTAGCAGGCAGGTAAGGCTCAACGTCTGCAAAACTGCCAGCAGGCAGGAACTGCCCGCTCGCCCAATTAAAGATTAAATCCGAGCGCAGAAAGTGTCCTGATTTAGCCAACATCCAAAATCTCTGTGGTTCATAGCTGACCTGCTGACTACCTCTTACTACTATTACCGTGCTCATTTTTGTCCTCACTTAAACACACTAAGCGAAACTTACTACTACAATAGATATCTGCACCGATAGCATCATTGGTGCAGAAACCAAGCGCACTATTCTGGTTTCTTGGTCGGCAAACCGAGAGCATTTAACATCCCTGACCCAGCCTGAAGCTTATTCTTTCGATCCGAAACACGCTGTCTGACAAGCGACTCCAGTTGATTATTGAACTCATCGGCGGAAGGTCTCTGCCAATCTAAATATTGCTTAATCTCCTGCACAGTCTTTGTATACTCACGCTTAATAGCGTCCGCGTTCGGCTCGGCTTGGGTATAAGTCAGACGTATCTCCTTGCCAGCAATCTCACCAGATGGACGGGTCGTTGAGTAGGTGTTCGGTTGCACTTTTAATAATTCTGAATCTCCTTCAAACGGGATCGCAATAATTGTTTTCGTTCCGTTCACATAGAAGGGCCTGTTCCTGTTGCTAATGTGACGATTGAAGTCTCTGCTTACATCCACCTGCGCCTCTCCATGCTCCGCGACGTAAATCTTGTCGTCCTTAATTACGGGTACATCAAGCCTGTACTCACTGACAATTTGATTTACGATCTCGTCCTCGCTTGCTCTTTGAAGTTGATCTGAGTCGATAGCTTGAACTCTTTTTGCAGCCTGCTGTTTTTGATGTTCGATGACACTGAACATATCAACTTTTGAGAAAAGATAGTCGCCTCTCATATGTTCAATTAAGATCCTTTCATGGAAACTATTTACTGCTAACTAAGAGATCACAGATCAACCACTCTTTGAACTAGCTAGCAACTCCTGCTTTGGAAGAGCTTGTTTTAGGACGTAGTTTCTCAAGCTGGTCGGCTCGGTTTGCACCTGCAACTTCCGGAAGAGATGAAGACGGATATGACCAAAGGTCTTCTGGCTTCCGTATACCCGCTTGGTATAATGAAAGATACTCACCACGGGTTAAAACGACTGGAAGTGAAAGTAAATCGAGCGCATCCCCTGGTATGCCGACCTCGAGCTGCTTTAAGAGCGTCTCTACGGATTCCTCATCTGGGCCTTTATCAATAAACATCACCATTGCTATTTGATGTGCCGCCCTCAGGTGGAAGCGCGTAGTATCGGCACAGCCGCGGACGTGTCCGTAGCCGACCGCGTTATAAGCGTTCACGCTGTAATGTTGCTCTATGTTCTCCATCGGCACGCCGCGTACCCAGTCCCATAGAAGCAACGCTCGTTTACACCGCGCGTAGTACTCAAAAAAGTCACTCGCGTTGCGTTGAAGGCTAGTAACAATTTCATGCCCATATCGCTGCGCGGCTTCACGCGGCCATCCCGTTTCTGACTGCACTATCTTCTTACCGGCTTTGGTATTCGTCTTCATTAGCGGCACAAAAATGCTATCCAGTTCAGGCAAGCCTTGAACAAGAGCCAGCAAGTGTTCGGCTGTAAGGGCGCTGTCCTGCATGGCTTTTAATAGGTTAATGAGCCGCATGACTGAGGCAAAAGACAAGGATGAGCGTCCACAAACTTGACCAAGTAGACTTAACCGGACAAGCCCTCCTTCCTCATCAATAAGGCCCAGTCGTATCATTTCTTCCAGTAGAGCATCAAGACGCTGTTCCGTGTCCGTCCGCCAATCTGGGTAGTCCCTGTTTGCCAAATACCCTCCATAGGTATTGGCTAATAAGCGGCTGACATCTTGCCGTGCTACTTGGCCCACCTGGGCAAGTAGCCTGAGCACCCACGTCTCCACCTTCTGTGGGTCAAACGATGAGCGGAGTGGAGCCAGTTCGCCCAAAACGTATCGTTGAAAGAGGGTTTCGCGCTCATAGCTATTGTTCGCCAAGATGATCGCTTGCCCCTCTTCATTAAAACCGAGACGTCCCGCCCTCCCGGCCATGTTTTTGTACTCTGCTACCGTAAAGGGGCGCCCGTCCTCACCGATGAATTGCTGCTCGGCTAGAATGACGGTTGATGCCGGAGTGTTGATTCCCGCGGCGACTGTAGTAGTCGCTGCCAATACTCGCACGTTACCTTTGAGGTCTCGGAAAGCTCGCTCTACAACTTCCTTTTCCTCGGGAAAGAGATTCGTATTGTGAAATGCTGTCCCGCCCTCTAAACAGCGGCGCAATTTAGCTGACGAACTAGAGAGATCACGTGTGGGCAAGGCTGAGAGCGCGTCACTGGCGGGCGCTAACCCAAGTTCAGCGGCAAGGTATGCTGCACAACCTTCAGCAGGGCCGCGTCGATTCCGAAACACGATGACCTGCTCCTTATCGTTCTGCTGGATGAGCATTCTTACCAACGGGACGATCACATCCTGAGAGCTTGGTTTATCTCTCCGTTGGCGAATAGCACCTGGGGGGAGCAATTGTTTCGTATGTGCTTTACCGGTAGGGTCTAAGTATTGAAATACTCCGCTCCGATCAAGTACGCCCTCCATAAGAGGCACTGGTCGTTTGTCGGTAATTAGACTTTTGCATCCGAGCCAATCGTCGAAATTACTGATATTGCCGATCACTGCGGATAAAGCTATAAGCTGAGGCGCGACTCCTTTCTCCCGTGCAGTGAGCAGGTAGGTAAGCAATAGCTCAACCGTAATTCCCCTTCCCGGGTCTGCGATAAACTGCGCTTCATCGAGTACGACTAGGCCGATCTGGTTCAAAAGAGATGGTGTGCTAAGCGCCAAGCCCAAAAACATTTCGTATGTGAGCAGCGCCAGGTCATACTTCCCCCTAACAAACGCCCCCGCGGCATCCGAGCGATCTCCCGTACACCGGATTACACGGACGCCGAGCCGTTCACCATAGAGGCGTGAGAATTGATCATACTTTTCATTGACCAATGCTTTATACGGGAGCAGAAAGACAGCCTTGCGTCCCTCAATAATGGCGCGGAGGGCAGCCATTTCTCCGACAAATGTCTTGCCAGAGCTGGTGGGCGCAACGACAAGCAATGAATCCCCATCAAGCACCCTGTATTCATTAACTGCCTGAAGCTGGAGTTCGTTCAGGCCATCTTTAAACTGCAATGACCATTCTGTAAGCACTTCCTTAGGCAGGCCGAAGGCTGCCAGCTCTTTAATATTGCGAGTTATCCGTATACCGCGGACTTCGGGAAATGCAGCGAAGAAGCGACTGCCTGCCCGCAAGCTCGGAAGCGTCAGCCCTCCTTCAACGTAACCGAAGAGAACCGGTGTCTGCACAACGCCAATCCGCGCGGCCTCGGCACGCACCCGCTCCATGACCTGATCCATTACTGCCGGCACGCTGACAATTGTTTCTGTTCCCTGCAATACATCGATAAGCGCCTTACTCAGCAGGCCATGTCTACTTCCGGGAAGCTCATATGCAAACTCATCAATGTTCGCGGCAGAAATTAATATGCGTCCCTTTCCTGCGAGTGCTTCCAGAGGAAACCCAGGGTCACGAGAAATAGGACTGTTCTCAAGAACTCGGGCCGGTGCGCCGCCGCTGAAACAGCAGTCCAGAATGCAGAGCACAGCCTTAGCATTCGATTCCTTGAATCGAGTTGCCAGTTCCTCCATAGGTATTGTCGTATCAGCTAGAGCGTCTAGAGCGGTGTCGAAGGTGACGATGCGATGATCATGCGTGCCATGGCCGGAAAAAGATAGGATGACAATATCTTCAGGACCAGCCGCGCCCAAGGTATCATCCAACGCCTGGCGTATTGATGCGACGGTAGCAGCTTCGTCGGTGAGGATGCTCGCTTCGATATCGGGAATCGTATCGCAGAACAGTGCCCAGAGCGCCAGAGCGTCCCGCCTGGCGCCTGTCAGGTCACGTATCTGTAAGTCCTCGTGCTTATCAATCCCGATAAAAGTTGCGCGGAGCATCAGTAGAAATTATCCGTCAGTGCTTTTTATCCTTAGGCGGATTCGGATCATTGCCGTAGCTATCTTTATCCCGAATCTTGTTCTCACGGTCGTGAATAACCAGTTCAGACTTATTAGTCTTGGCGATAGGAGTGCCAGCTTTGATAGCGGCTCCCTGCGTTTTGTGGACGCTGGAAGCTCTCTTATCGCCTTCACCGATTACTGCCCATGTTTTATCTTTCCTGTGTGTGACGTGGATGTTCTTCTTAGCCATAACGTATCTTTTGTGCCTCCTCAGTTCCGACCCCTCATCGGCTTCTTTCAGCCAATGGCCATGATTAGTTAGTCTTTCGCAGATGGATTAGAGATTGCGGCTCCCAACCTGCGCCAAGTCCCTAAAGTGCATACCTTGAATTTTATCGGCCTCGTACATGCTACTCATCCCACCGCCAGAAGAAGTAAATGTATTGCAAACCTTTCTCTGATACTTCGTACTCACGCCGCACGAGATGAAGATTATGCAATCTCTTCAGTCGCGTGCTGGCCGTGTTTACGGCCAGGCCCAACTCTGATACCAGATCAGATGCCGTCAGACGGCCGTGATGGTGAACGAGATTCAATGTTTCAACCAAACTGTCCTCCAAGCTGCCCAGAATTTGCCATTCACCTGTCCCTTTAACAGAGAGGAGTGGTAGCTTAAATCCGCGTAATGTGAGCACGCCTTGGAAGTTCTTGATAGAGTCATCTGTTAACCCTTCGAGCAGAATGCACCGCTCCCCATATTTGTCCTTCAGGATCTCCTCGCCAAGTTGAACCGCAGATTCGTCGGCAAAGGAGCTGTCGACCAACTGCTCGGGCGGGAAAACGAGCACCAATGGTTGGCCCTCTGGGGTCGTTTGTAGTTGCTCTTTTATCAACTCGTACGCGCTCTCGCCCTTATCGCGCGTGAGAAAGTTCTGACCCTTAACTCCAATTTGACGGGCCAACCCCGTCATATCATATCTATTAGCCAATGAAGCCTCTCCTTGTGTTCACTCATTCGCCGTGAGGCTTCACCAGTAATACGTGAACACCTCTTAATATACTCCTATGCTTCAATTTGTCAACTATTGAGATTCGCGCACATTTTGACGCTCACCTGTGTCCCGGCCATGTGAGTAAGGTCCCCGAAGCTTTGAACCCCTGCCCGCCCCCAATCCGTCACGCCCGCCGTTTCCGAACGCACTGTTACATAGCCGCTATGAGCCGCCGTAATGTTACGCACAGTGCGAAGCCCAAGACCTCCCCTCCTATGGGGCCGGGAGGTGTAGCTACCATCCATTGCGGCACGGACGAAATCGAGCGGGTCGTCACCGAGCCACTTGTAACGTTTGATCAAATTGGCCCGGATACCGCAACCGGAATCTCCTACTGACAGGCAGATCGCGACACGGTTCTGTTCCGGCTGATACTTCTGTATCATCACGCACCCATGTGCATCCCCGCTGTGCTGGTAAATGTTCTGGCATAGCTCGCTGATGACCCTCAGCAGATTAGGTAATTCATCCGATGATAACCACGGCGCAAAGATAGAGCGTGCCCTTTCAACGACGGCAGTCATTTCGTCGTATCCAGTGACAGGCGTTAATTCAAGCAGATTTACGGTATGTGCGTTCCGACTCCATTCTTCATTTAACGGCGTGAGTGGTCTGAGCCACGCTTCAGCTACTCGGAAAAAGTCCATTCGGTGTAGGTATGAATAGAGTTGCTCGCTTAGATTTTTGATTAAGACCCGTTTACCAGAATGAGTTGCAAAGTGGCGTATGGCGGAAAGGAGGGCGATGACACCACACGGCTCAATAAACGTCACGCCGCCCATATCAAACACATATCGCCTTGCTGGCGGCAGCTCCCTCACAAGGTTGAAGAAGTTTTCCACGCCGCCAGTCCCATGCCTCAAAGTGTTGGGCACCGATAGTGTCACTATCGGCTGGGATATGTGCCAGGATCGGGAATACATGGGAGGCCGTAAAATTTAGAGATATATTTTCAGATTCTGACTCAAAGCTTTTATCTAAGACCAATTCACTTTATCAGCTCACGGTGACTAAAGTTTGAGCTTCATTAGGATCATATTCCTCGGCTGAGATACGGACCTCAACACTGTGTCCGAGACGGTTCAAGATGCTTAGAAGGCGGTCAACTGAGAAGCCGGTAAGGCGTCCACGCAAAAGATGCGACACCTTCGGTTGATCCAAGCCCACCGCCTCGGCCGCTTCCGTTTGCGTCCATCCTTTCTCCTCTATGAACCGGCGAATCTGCACCGCCAGTTGCGCCTTGAGCATGCGCTCGTCAGCATCCGGCAATTCCAAGTCGGCAAAGACATTGCCACTGCTTTGAGTGTGGTCCGTTTTAGATTTCATGCTTCTCACCTACCGATTCACTCATCGCCCGCTTGTTCCTTCCGCCACGCTTTATGCAACTCTTCTGCCTGCCTCAAACGGCGTTTGATTAACTCGATGTCGGATTGCGAAGTGGCGATCCCCTTCTTCGACTTCTTTTGAAAGGCGTGCAACACGTAGACTCGCTCATCGAACTTCACCGTATAAACAGCGCGGTAAGTGTCCGTCTGGTAGTCGGAGACGATCTCTAACACATTCGCGCCGCCGAAACCTTTGAGAGGTTTAGCATCCAGTGAGTTTAAACCACACTGTGCCTCGTAGAGCGCAAAGCCCATCTCGTCTTTGACTGCCTCCGGGAACTCACGTAGATCCTTCAATGACGAGCTGACCCAGACGAGTGATTTGACGAAAGGGGCACTCACGTTTTTGATTATGCTACATCTGGCATACTTTATCAAGAATCAAATCGTCGCCGGTAATCTTCACCTTCGATCTGCACTGTCTTACACATCTCGAAGAGGCGCGAGCGAAGCCGTACGCCGATACGGTCTTCCAATATTTCGTCGCGCTCAATTGAGCGTCTGTCCAAATAGTTAGTCGTGAAGATCGTAAGCCGTCGGTCGTTATAGCGCGTGTTGATGACGTGCATCATTGTGTCACGCACCCAATCGGTCGGCTTCGATGCGCCTAATTCGTCGAGCACTAAGACTTCCGCCTCAATAACGGGTATCAGAACTGTCAATTCTGAAGTCTGTGAAATTGGATTGTAAGAATTCTGAATCTCTTTCAAGAGCGTTCCGAATTCGTAGAATAAACAAGATATGCCTTTCTTCTCTATCAGCTCACGAAGTATGGCAACAGAAAGATGCGTCTTTCCAACGCCGCATGCCCCCATGAAAAGAAGGCCGCGATCAACCGATGGGTATTCACGAACCAAGCGGTACGCGTAGTTGAACGCCTGGAACTGAGAGCCGTTGTTATTTGCGGGCTGATAGCTGCCAAGTGAGCACTCTTCATAACGGCGCGGGATTCGTGCATCTTCTAGCAACTTCGCTCGAGCATCCTGCGCACGGCAGCGGCAACGTCGCGCCCCCTTGCTAGGCATGACTTCCATTCCAGTCCCGAAACAGAAGGAGCAGACGACCGGCTCCGAGATAGTTGAGACTCGCGGCTGAAAATAGCTGGATTCTTCAGCGTCTGGAACAACAACTAATCTTTGGGCATTTGAACTGATTGACACAGGTCGAATCCTCCTCTCACTTCCCTTCTCTGCTATTGCTGGCAGAAAGCAAAGCGTTTGCATGGTCGCGCACCCGTGGGGCATCATTCGGCAGTAAATATCCTCCGGCCTCGACGCTCATCTCGGACAGCGTGAGATCAATTGACTGCCCCTTGGTTTCGAGCATTGCAATGCAGGCCTCGGCAAGGCCCGCCATTTCATCATTGGTGAGCGGGTGAGGTTCAGGTGGAATATAGTCACTGCGCCCGACCTCAGCATGGGTGCTGGAGCTTCGCGCAGATTCACTAATCACGCCGTACTTCCTGAGCACGTTATAAGCTTCGTGTTGTGCCACTCGTGCGGCTTTCGGCAGCCCCCTGTTCTCGAGCCATTCGCGAGTGCGCTCATGTTCTCGCGCCGCAGCATTCCGGGCAGCAGACTGCATCGCAGGCTCCAACTCAGCTCTCAGTCGCGTGACGATCTCGTCCAGTGTGAATACACCCGGCGTTTGCGACATGGTGTTGCATGGCTTCATGCTAGAAAGTTGATTGGTTGAAGTGTGCAGGGTCGGATCGGACGATATTTTATCCACCTGTTCTTGATCCGAGCCGTTTTTTGGCGCGCGGGAATTAATATCTGTATCTAAAGCTTCTAGAACAGCGAAGCTGTCATTAAAGGCTGCTTCATTTGGTGAAGTACGAGGAGCACCGGATGAAGCTTGAACGAGACGCAAAATTTTTTGGCCGGCCTCGGGTTTACGAGAGATAGATGAAGTGGCGCGGTTGATGAAGATGCGGATGCCGACTCCGTTCTTGCCGGCGTAGTAGCCGATGATGGCCTGCTCGCTCATCCAGGCGAGAGCCTTGCGCGCCGTCGCGGAGGCCACGCCTGTCAGTTCGATGAGATGTTCCCAAGCTGTCTGCCACTTCCCTTCCCTTTCGCAGCCCGTAAACCTGAGCACGCCATCTCGCTCCCAAAGCTCGACCGGGGCGTTGATCAGGCAAAGATAAATCTTGCTCATCTGGGAGGTCACCTTGGTAGCTTCCTCCGAGATGAGCGCACTGATCACTTCACAATCGAGTTGACGGAAGTTGGTGCGATACTCTTGAGAACCGAGTTGTGTGCGCCGGACAAATCGTGGCGCTTCTTGCGCGGCTGATCCTATTGCTGACATATCGCCTCTCGTCTGATTGAAAAGGCTTGACAGCGCGCGACAGTTGATTAAACTGTAGACGGTTTTTGAGTACACAAATACCGCCTCGCCATCAAGCGAGTTTCTGATTTGACCTGAAGCGTTCGGTCGCCAAACTTGTTCGCTTCAGGTCGAACTATTTCTGGGGCTCACTAAAGAGCGCCCGCCTAATCGATCAAGCTATCTACCACGCAATCTAGTTCCTGACAATCCACAGTATTTTCCACCACGGTTACATTGACCCCCCTAGATATAACCGGGGTATATTTCACCGTGGTAAATTCTCCTCCGGTTATCTCGGAAAATAATGGAAAGCGATGTAAAAGTTATTGACGGGAAGTAAAAGGATCGGTACAGTTGGCCCGAGAAACTTGGAGGTTTATCGGCTCAATGGCTAACGGGAAAAAGGCTAAACAATGGATGACGACGACCGAGGCGACGAGCTATCTCGGTGTCTCGTCAAAGACGATGGCACGCCTGATCCGCGACGGCGTCGTGAAAACGCATGATCATCCTCTGGACCGTCGCAAAAAGTTGGTTCGATTTTCTGACATCACCCGTCTGAAGGAGGCGGCAGACCGTGCAGCGGCGTAGCTCTTAGAGAATTAAATGAGCGGAGCAGCCTGAGATGAAGAAAACACATATCATTGCAATTGCCAATCAGAAAGGCGGAGTCGGAAAAACCACGACGGCGGTCAATCTGGCCGCAGCTCTTGCTGTCGCGGGATATGAGGTGGCACTGGTAGATTGCGATCCGCAGGCACACGCTTCCACTTTCGTTTACGACCGCGAAAAACTTGACGTTGCTCTGACGGATGTAATTTGCACTCGTTGGGATCATTCACAACCAGGCAGGCCAACTCGAATGAACTTCGAGCCAATACAAAGCGCAGTTTATCAAACCTCTTTTGAGCGGCTGGATGTTATTCCTTCTAATCTTGGCTTGGCGGCATTTGACAGGGATACGGCTCAAGCCATTGACAGGCTAGAAGAGGCATTGCGCGAAATCTCTGAGCATTATGATTTTCTGATTCTTGATTGCCCTCCGAATCTAGGACTTCTATTTACCGCATCGTTGAAAGCCGCGGAGCATGTGATTGTTCCCATAGCGGCTCAATATCTGCCGCTTGAAGGCGTTGGAGATCTTCTTTTGAGTCTGGATGAGATGATCGCGCGGCGGAAACTGAATATATTGGGTGCCCTGATTACCTTGTTCGATGCGCGAACGAGCCTTTCCCGTAACGCGGTGGAGGCCGTGCGCGCTGATCCAACATTGGGCTCAAAGATATTCGAGACTATTATCAGCGTTAATACCAAGTTGGCTGAGGCCCCTGCTTATCATGTGCCTATCTACTCGTATCAAACGCAGACCGCCGGCTCGTCACGAGCCATCCAGCAGTTTGATGAATTAGCGGCCGAGGTCTTATCGCGTCTTCAATTGCCTGTGCAAAAGAAAGAGGAGAGTAAGCGGGCGATGCATATAGCCAAGTGAGCCTATAAATAATGACTAAACAGACGAAAGAACAGGAAGAGCCTCGCAAACCCGGACCCAAGTTCGGACGCTCTGTTCTGCCTGAAAACTTCCAGATTCGCCGGTCACCCTCTCCTATGGCTGATCTGCTTGAGGATGCTCAGCGGAGAACTCTGGAGGATGTAGGGCGCACCTCGGTAGATTCTACCCCGGTAAAAACTACCCCTGTAAATATTACCCCGGTAGAATCTCCTGCGGTTGAAGCTGCTCGTCATGAAGAGCCTTTGCCGGAGATTGCGCTTTTTCTTGATGTTATCCTTCCGCGGTTTCCTCCTGCACGCCAATCCATCCTATTGCGCTTATATCGCTGGAGCGAGGGTTGGGAGCGGGAACTGGTGGTCAGCACTCCTCGTCTTGCCGCCAAGACAAATATGGATGAAAAGTCTTGCCGCGCTCATTTACATGCATTAATTGCTGATGGTTATGTGCTCAGAAGCATGGAGGGCGAACACCATGCGCGATTCGGTGGGCACGACCGGACGGCTCGCGGACTGATCTTACGTCTTTCTGCCGCGGCTTTAGCGGACCTTGCCTCTTAGAATTAGCCCCGGTATCTTTTACCCCGGTAGAATTCACCCCGGTAAAATCTCCTGTGGTTCGGTTGGCTTGGCGGTCAAATCTTCAAAATCTCACGCTGCACAGGTTTTCTTCGCCGCTCTATCTTAGCTAGAACTGCCCACAAGGGCTCGCAGGCTCGCAAATACTCTTCTAATAAATCATCAGTCAAATCTTCCGGGCGTATCTCCCGGAACGTAAATCCCAATCTTTTAATCTCATCATAAAAGAGATGGGTCGGATCATATGGGTCAAAGTCCTCAAGGTCTTCCGGCAACTCAGAATTTGCGCCTGTTTCCGACGTGTTGGCTGTTTTGAGTAATTCTTCGACACGCTGACGAAGCCGCGCGCCTGAAAGTCGCGCCTGGAGGTGAGCATTCAAGAGATCGGAGCGCTTACGGCGGGCTTGTGCTGACGTAAATCCCAGTCTTTTTGAGGAAAGTCTAGCCAATTGTTCCGCCTCGAAAAGGTTGATTTCATTGCGCGACAGCGCATCCTGCACGTCGGAAGGGAAGTCAAGGATTCGTAAATAGTGATCCACGAAGCTCGCAAACGACACTCTACCGGATGTTTCACGCTCGAGGATGGTGCGCATATGAGATGCCACGTTGAGAAGCGTCATGCGCTCGAATCGGCTTGGCCGGCCGCGCCTGGTATCAGTGGCCGAGTAGCGCTCCAGATGTCGCGCGGCCCGTAGTGCCCGTATTAACTCTTTCTCATTGCTGGGGATAATTTGAGGAAGGGCTTCTCGTAGGAGGTCAAAGATAAAACGGATGGCTGAACTTGAAGCGAGCTGATCGCTCCGTCGCTCCCGTCTGTATGTAGCTCTCAAGGCCCGGCAAGACCTCCATTAAAGATGTAGTTTCACAGCGGGGCTATATTACAGATAGAATCAGCAATAATCTATGGCTTTCTTATTAAGGTTACCAGACTTGATAAGTTCTGTAACCTTATATCCTGTGGATATCTGTTCGGGAGGGGTAGTGTTGCGAAAAATAATTTAGGGTGTGAAAATGTCTGATGGGGATTCAGCTATGCGGCAACGCCGAACATGCCCTCGACAAACTTCGCCAGGCCCCTCGCATCATTTCCACTTAACCTTTTGACCTGGCCCTTCCTCGTCATGTGCATTGCTTCGATCCCTTCGAGCGTGTGTTCCGCCGTATGAAACCTCTTGAAGCATTGAGATGCCCGCACCTTCTTTTTGATGAATCTGTGGTCCTGCTCAATCACATTGTTGAGGATACTTAACGCGCCTCAACCGGCAATTCTTCGGCAATATCTTTTCGTCCTGGGATGAAGTGAAAGCGTCAGGATGGGCTGCATTCTTATCGACAGAGATCGAGAACGGAAGTCGGCGATGGTCGGCTCTCATCATCTTCCGAAAGAACCGTTTTGCTGCGGCTACATCACGTTTCGCGCTTAGCATAAACTCTATAGTATTACATTCTTTATCGACAGCGCGATAGAGATATTTACAAATCTTCCCAACTTTGATGTAAGTCTCATCAATACGATAGGAAGTACCACTCATCTTCAAATGAGGACGAATGCGCTTGTTGATTTCAGGTGCATATCTAATGATCTCAATATAATTGACACCCCCGCCCCTCCGGTTATATCTTTCCCGGCGCGCTTCAGCCAACCTCACACCAACCAACAAAAGTGATGGGGGGCAGATGGGGGCAGCGGCGACGAGTTTCTTAAAGAGGAACATCGTGCTCGCACTCTTCCTTCATTAAAACGTTAAGGCGCGGGCGGAGTATATTTTGTGCGACGCACAAACCACTTGAGAGGAATGATGACTTTGAATCTGAAGAGTCACCTACGCACAGCGCTGGCCGCGCTCCTGCTGGTCACCACCCTCGCGCCCGCCGCGCGCGCGGACGAGGGAATGTGGCCTTACAACAACGTGCCCCGCGCCGAGATCAAGAAGCGCTACGGCTTCGACGTGACCGACGCGTTTCTAAAACACCTGCAACTCGCCTCCGTCCGCTTCAACAACGGAGGCTCAGGCTCTTTCGTCTCCGCCAACGGGCTGGTTCTGACCAACTATCACATCGTAGAGGATGTCGTCGGCGAACTGAGCACGCGCGAGCATAATTACGCCAAGGACGGCTTTGTCGCACACACGCGCGCCGAAGAGATTAAGATTCCGAGCCTTGAGCTGAACGTTTTGATGAGCATCGAGGACGTGACCGCTCGCGTCAACGGCGCGATCAGGGAAGGGATGTCGGACGCCGACGCGTTCAGTCAGCGCACGGCTGCGATCAGCGCCATCGAAGCGGAATCGCTCAAGGCGACGGGGCTGCGCTCCGATGTCGTGACGCTTTATCAGGGCGGGCAGTACAACCTTTATCGCTATAAGAAGTATACGGACGTGCGGCTCGTCTTCGCGCCTGAGTTTCAGGCCGCGTTCTTCGGCGGCGACCCTGACAACTTCAACTACCCGCGCTACAACATCGACATGGCGCTCGTTCGCGTCTACGAGAATGACAAGCCCGTGCATCCGACCGAATACTTGAAGTGGTCAACGACGGGAGCGAAGGCGGGCGATCTGGTTTTCGTATCCGGCAATCCGGGCTCGACCCAGCGCCTGAACACCGTCGCGCATCTGGAATACCTGCGCGAGACGGGCATCCCGCTCATGATCAAGTACCTCGAACGCCAGCGTGCGCTCCTGCAAAAGTACGGCGCGAAAGGCGAGGAACAGGCGCGGCTCGCGCGTGAAGACCTGGCGAGCGTCGAGAACAGTCTGAAATCTTATCGCGGGCAGGCGGAAGGGTTGCAGAACAGGACGATCATGGCGCGCAAAGGTCAGGCTGAAGAGACCTTGCGCCGCGTCGTAGCCAGCGATGCGCGCAGGCAGAAGGAGTACGGCGATGCCTGGGAGCAGATCGCGCGCGCACGCAAGGGGCTGCCCGCTTATGAGCGCGAGCGTAGATTTCTCGACAGCGAATGGGGCTTCAACTCGCAGCTCTTCAACCTCGCCAGAAAGCTGGTGCGTCTCACAGAGGAGAGCGAAAAGCAGAACGGCGAGCGCCTGCCGGAATACACGGATGCGCGCCGCGCGTCGCTCGAACTCGATCTGTACTCGCCCGCCCCGATCTACGACGAGTTCGAGAAGATGAAGCTCGCAGACTCGCTCGCCTTCATGCGCGACGAGCTGGGCGCTAATCACGCGCTCGTCAAGAAAGTCTTGAACGGCAAGACGCCGGAAGCCAGAATCGCGGAGTTGATCGAAGGCACGCACCTCAAGGACGTGGCCGCACGCAAGCAGCTCGTCGCGGGTGGCCGCCAGGCGATTGAGAAGTCGGATGATCCGATGATTCAGTTAGCGCGCCTGATCGATCCTGAATCAAGAGCCGTGCGCAAGCGTTATGAGGACGAGGTGGTGAGCGTCGAGCGCGCCAGCTATGCGAAGATCGCGCGCGCGCGCTTCGAATTGGAGGGGACAAAGCTCTACCCGGATGCGACCTTCACGCTGCGCCTCTCTTACGGCGCGGTCAAGGGCTATCAGGAGAACGGCAAACGCGTCGCGCCGTTCACGACGCTCGGCGGCCTCTACGAGCGCGCGGCGCAGCACAAATACCAGTTCCCTTATAACCTTCCGCAGCGCTGGCTCGACAGGAAGGCGTCGCGCGACCTGAAGACGCCCTTCAACTTCGTCACGACCAACGACATCGGCGGCAACTCCGGCTCTCCGACTGTGAACAAGAATGGCGAACTCGTCGGCCTCAATTTCGACCGGAACATTCACGGCCTCGTCGGCACCTTCATCTACGACGAGTCGGTCAACCGTGCAATCTCCGTTGACTCGCGCGCGATGCTCGAAGCGTTGCGAAAGGTCTACGGTGCCAGGGAGGTCGCGGACGAGCTGATTGGTGACAGCGTTAGAGACGAATATCAAGCAGTTTTCTCTGAAGAGGTCGTGGACGAACTGATTGGTGACAGCGTTAGAGACGAATATCAAGCAGTTTTCTCTAAACCTGTAAAGATTAATGCGGAGAGTTCAAATCTATTAAAGGGTGAAGCTGCTGCCTTAAAAACACGTCAAGAGGCTCTTAGAGCAAAACTTGCCGGGTTAGAGGCACAGCCGAGACTTGAGCTACGCAAGGGCGCTTTACTCGCTGCCGCCTCTGAAGCAAAACAAAACCTTATCAAGACTAGAGGAGTGTTTCTAGAACTCATCCCAAAACCTCAAAACGCCCATAAAATCAGGGCGAAAAAGCAGGTTTCGGGATGGCTTCTAGAGAGAATCGAATCTGGACTCGGACTCGGTAGTACCGAGGAGACACGCAGAGCTGCACAGACATTTTTCCATAACTTCGAATTAGAGTATGACAAAACTTTACAGGATATAAAGGAGTTAACCCCCGGGAACTACACTTCAGTTCGTGACAATACACTTCAACTATTAGACTTCAACGCAAGTGCCTATGCGGTTATTGCGTCGAACCAGTCACTCACATTTAATTTAATCGTCAAAAGCAATCCTCCGCAGTCGGCCATCTATTATAAAAGGAAAGGTGATCCCTACACCCTTTACGGGAGTGAGACGAACGCGACCATCGAGAACCTCATCGTCGCGAAGTGGTATATCCGCGTTGAACATTTAGGCTATGTACCACAAGAAAAACTTCATATTGCCCAGGATGAGATGAATCATGTTGTAGACTTTCAGTTAGAAGCTGAACCGGCGGGCCAAAATGTCCAGCCGACAATCAAACAGGCTTCACCAGGTGGAGTTCCCAAGAGTGCTAGTAAGCTTCCTAAGAAGGCCAGTAAAGCTAAGACCGTTCATTCAGGTCGGAAACATTGAACTAGCAATCGAAATTGACTGTGCTTAGAACACCTCACATGACTGTTAAGAGCTATTATAAAAATTTCATCAGCATCTACGGAGCCTTAGCCGGTGCTCTGGGTGCATTTCCTTTTCTATCAGAATTGCTACCGGAAGCTTGGGCACAATCTGTCTTCCCGCCTTTAGGCGCGGTCGAGCCTTACAGTAGATTTGCGTCTTTCGTTCTTGCCGGCGCAATCACGCTGATCGTCTACACTATGAACACGTCCTCGTTTGTAAGCAGCAAACGAGGACGTTCAAAATCGATGTGGCTCGTCTTCACCATTGCCGTAATTGCCGTCATAGTCTTCTTCATATCGACGCAGGCGTTCGTCCGCGGCATTGACATCCATTCGGCCGGTAAGCGTGTTGTCGTCAGCGTTGGTTACGACCGAACGGAATTTGCCCGCACAACTTTTAAAGATGATAGTGATGAAGAAATGTTAAGGGCTAGGGGTATGTCAGAGGAAGAGATATGGAGGTTGTGGACAACTAAGTCAATTATCGTGGTTCGCTCGTTACTGTTTTTATCTTACCTTATTTTTATCTTGTCTGCGGTTGCCTTCGTTAGCCTCAGCGCGCTGTTCGATAAACTCGGGGCACCGCCGAACGCCTGATTAACAGGAAGTTCCTATTTATGAACAATATTTCGATTGAGAAATAAGTTAGCCTGAAAGGTGAAATTGCGCTCCCAGCTAAGAATCCCATGAAGCCGCATCCTCAACTTAATCTCACCTCAACTGTCATCAACGTTTTCTAACAAATCATTGGCACTCCGCCCCCGGTAATATCGGCTGTATTGCAGGAATTATCTCCGACTATTATCCTGACCAAGTTCATCCATTATAATCTTCGGGCATCAGCATCTTGAAATAAGCCAAATCCCCGTTCAAGTGGCGTCACTTCGAGCCATCACTCATCCTTTTGTGCGTCAAATGGTATTGCAGGTTTCAACTCTCTTACCGAGACCTAGAAGAAATGATGCTAGAGCGCGAGTTCTCAGTGGACCACACAACTGTCTTCAGATGGGTTCAGAAGTATGCTCCGGAGATCAACAAGCGGATTCGCCCGCATTTAAAGCTTGCCGACGCCTTTTACCGCCTGGATGAGACTTACATTAAGGTCGGCACACAGTGGAAGTATCTCTATCGAGCCCTTGATAAAGAGGGGAATACAATTGAGTTCATGCTCAGTGCCAAACGCGATATCCCCGCGGCAAAGCGCTTCTTTAAGAAAATGATGCGGGCCGACCACCGCAGACTTCCGTTCTTCATCTTAGTTGACAAACACGCCTCCTATCCCGGGGCGTTCACCACTTCATAAGAGGAGAAAGTGCTGCCGAAGGATTGCAGGCTGCGAAGAACGAAGTACCTGACCAATATAGTCGAACAGGACCATAGGTTCATCAGACGGAGGTGGAGAGCAATGCAATGTTTCCGCTCCTTTCACACTGCAGAGCGGACAATAGAAGGAGTCGAAACAATGCACATGATGAGGAAGGGGCAGGTCAAAAGGTTAGACAGGGATGATGCGGTGGGCCAGGCGAAGTTTGTCGAGAGCCTCTTTCAGATCGCAGCGTGAAGGATGAGCCAAACGATCTTTCACGCCTCAAAATAATCTTTGCAACAATACCCTTGAGAGCATCGAAATGGTGCTCCAACTCAAGCCTTTAACCCTCACCCCCTGAACAGTTACATCCTGTGATATGATATCCCGCATTATGGATTGGAACGAGATCAAAAGGCTTCAGGAAGCGGCCAAGATAGCCGAGGAATTCAGGCGCGGAGGTGTAGACCAGTACCGCGCGCAGCGGGACATCTTGCGCGAGGAAGCGGAGCGACGCCATATGGGGATTGAGAATTCTGCGGTAGAGCATGTGCGCCGCGCTAGAGAGGGAATTGAACGCTACGCTAGAGACATTGTACGAAGCAGTGGGGTTGATGATCTTTTACGTCGAACGCGCGATGGCTATGGCTTCGAGCGGGATATAAGGGAAAGAATGGGGTCGCTGGGGGCGGTCTCTGATGTGGCGCGCAGGTTGCGGGAGGGCTTCATAGAGCCAGAGACGGCGCGTGCACTAGCAATGCGTCGAGACTTAGACGAGCGATTTATTAGCGAGTCCGACCGCTGGAACGACATTCGACGTGGATTTGTCCCAGAGCAAAACTTCGCCAGGAGGGCGGCAGAGGAGGCAAAGCGCTCACATCTCATCTGGGGCACAAGTGCAGCGACCATAGCCCACCAGCTAGGCGAAACCGGTTTTATCTCAAAGCATCAAAGTCTCAGCGACGAGGTTTTGCGTCCGTCTTTCGATTACAGCCGGTTTGCCGCCGTCACAGTAGAAAGGATGGCGAGCACCTCTAGCATACGGGAGGCGGCGGCACTTCAGGGGTCACTCACGCTGGCGAGAGAACACATCATCCAAGCCACCGCCGCACAGAGGTACATCATTTTGGCTCCGGTACCTTCGGGCTATGTCTATTCTGAACAAGAGGAAGCAACCCCACTCCCTCCGACGCCTCCCACCACAGTCTTTGAAGAAGAGCAGCGCGAGCTCTTACAGAGTCCGGAGGAGATACACCCTGACGCAGACTATCAAACGCTTGTTCCCCTCGCGCCTTCGGCCAGAGTGTGTGAGCAGAATGTTCGTTGTCAGGTTTTACTAGGCATGTGCAACGAGGCCAGTCTGCTGCGGAACGAGGGTGAGATCTTTACCACCACGAACAAGGTCAGGCTCGCCTGCGCACACTTGTCACTGTTGGTGGCGCGCGACCGGACGACGATCAACAGCCTCATCATGTATCTGAGCACAATTCTTTATGAATCGGCGGGGTCAGACCACCTTCGGTTCCTGGAGCGGGGCTTTGTGAGCGGCGAGGAGTGTGAGGTCATTTGGACGATCAAGGCACTGCGTAACAAATGGATTGAGCACGACCCCGACCACGGCATCCCGTCCAAGATTACGAAATCTTGGCAGACGCTTGATCATGCGCTCCAGAGTTTGGGCTTCTCACGCACTCCTGTGACGCCAGAAGAGCATACGGAGCTGCAAACCAGTCTACTCGAAAAGGTGGAACAGTTCCTCAGATTATTGGTCGAGCGGGTCGGCGCCGCCCCACGACCCGCCTCACAGGAATGATATGCAGCGGAGGCATTACATAGAGCAGACGCTTAATAACTATGGATGATAATCAAGCTCTCCTGACGCTCGGCCACCAGAACGATATCGCGCTACAGAATGCCATTCATCTCTGGGCTGCGGCTACAACTGATGCGGAGAGCGCTTGCTGCCAGGATCTCCTCCGGAGCAAGCGACAGGCCGTGTCTTCATTCTTCGCCCACGCCGGTAAGCACCCAGGCGAAGTTACCGCGCTCGACGTGCAGAGCTGGCGTGACACTTTGGAAGGGAAGGGGTTTAAGCCGGCGACCGTCTACGCCCGCATCTCGCGCCTATCCTCGTTCTATACCTGGGTGATGCGCGACCCCGCTCTCGGGCCGTTCATTAAAGGTAATCCCGCTGACTTCGCCAGACCAAAGTGCCCCAAGCCGTACCAGACTGAAAGCTCGAAGGCGCTCGACGACGAGCAGATAAGCGCGTTAATGCGTGTCGTCATGCAGCGGGCAGCCTCTGGCGACGTCGTTGGGAAGCGCGACTACGCCCTCTTATTGTTCTTCATCACAACGGGGTTGCGCCGGCGGGAGGTGATCGGCCTTCGGGGCTCGGACGTCGAGTTGAAGAAAGACCACTTGGTCGTGCGCTGCCGGGTCAAGGGCGGGGACTATGTCGGCCGGGCAATCAATGAGGTCCAAGTGCGGGACGCCCTCCTCGACTACCTCAAGTCATGCGACCGAATGAACGCCCTGGGAAGCAACCGCCCACTATGGACGAGGCACGATAAGGCCGGGAGGCCGGGTGCGCCGCTCTCGTCTCACTCCTTCGACAAGAATCTGAAGCGGTACGCGCGCGCCGCTGGCATCGAGAAGATTCATATCCACCAGACGCGGCACACTTTCGCGCGGATAATCTCTGAAGAGACAGGCAGCGTCGTGGAGACGCAGGATGCGCTGGGGCACAAGAATCTGGCCACGACGCGGGTGTATATCGGTAGGATCTCTGTTAAAAAGGATAAGCATAGCCAGCAAATCACTGCAAGGCTGAAGATTCATCATTAAGATTTCAGTTCGACTGTCCTATCATTAAACTCAATCTGCTTTAGTGGCTCGCATACAACACGTTAATTAGCTCAACAATGATGTGCATCAAATTTTTTATAAACTGTGTGCCCTGTTTTAGCTCTTCGAAGGTCTTAAATTCCCCTCCGCCGGGCACCGGCACAAGCGGATCCAAACTGCCACCAGACGGGAGATGAACTAAATTGTTTCTTAATTTAATAATAGTCTCATCAAGTTCCACTGACATCGTTTGAAGTGAGCCGACTTTTCTAGCCCTCTGGACCGCTTCAGAGAGTCCTTTGTCAGTGTGAGTTTCGCGATTGATTTCATTATCTGAAGTGAAGAACCCTGAGATTGAATCATCGACCTCTATCCTGAGAATCGCCCTCGTACCTTCGACCTGAGTCTTGCGAATTTCAAATTTGCCGGCCGCCGGGATAACACGCGCGAAAGCGTCCAGCCCTGACAAATCCTTATCGGCTCCGGCGATCGTGCAAACGAGTTTGTCTTGGACACGCTTGTACTGCCATTCCGCGGGCGTGTAAGTCACCCGATCACTGCTCCTAGATATGCCCTTGTACGCAAGATCATCCCACAGCGTTGACTCCAGTGCTATGAGCAGCAGGGCCGCCGAAGGTAATACGAGGTTATTCTGAAGCAGTGAGACGCAGCCAGCGATGTAGTCAATAATTAATGTGGGGACTATTGGTGCCCGTACTTTGTCAGGCGGCGAGTACCAGTCCAACGCAACATACTGGTCCTCGGGATCACCACTTTGGTCAACTTGCCAGGCGGTCTGCCAATTACCGTCAAGATTCGGGCGTAACAACTCTTTCGCATGCCCTGTTTCTATACCTACCGCTTCAATAATCGGCCTCCGACTCGGCAGAGGCAGCCTTCTGATCAAAGTGGTGATAGTGTCATACAGTACCCAAGGCGTACCTTTGCTCATCATCGCAGCTAGCAGGTCATTTTTCACATCGTTAGCTGTTTTACCCCTGGTCCCTGTAGCAGACTCGAATGCGTCCACCAGGAAACCGGAGTCTTTGGGTAAGGCGTCCGATAGATTCCTTAGAAGACGTTTGACCTTATTTGAGTCTGGAGAAAAACGATCACTCATTGATGTTATCCCCCAGAAACTCGGTATCAATTAGAGCTCTGGCATGACCTTCCAATTCGTCTGCGCGGTGCCTTAAGTCTTTAGCTTGGCTGAGTCTCTCGAAAATTTGAGCAGCCAGTTCTCTCTGCTTATCAGGAGGCGGGAGGGGAATGATTACATCACCCAGATCTGCCCTTCTAATATAGGGTTGGGCCGTCGCCGCGGCCTGCAAGCCCTTAATCTGCTCCTTGCCTATGACACTGTTTATGACGGCCGCTAGAAAGAATGGTGATACATCTGGGTGCGGTCTCAAAATAGTCACAGCACCACTGGCTACCGCCGGCTCTTCTATTCCGTCAGCAACGGCCGAGCGCCCTAAGTACTGGCCGGTCGTTGTCACAAGAACGTCGTTCTGAACTACCTGCGCGCGCTTCGCCGTCTCATAATCCGAAAATGAGATACGCGGGACGTTGTCGGGGATGTCGACCTCCATCTCTTTCACAGCCCCTGCTTGAATGAGTACTGCGCCAGCGGCCCCACGATCGACGTAGTTTTTGAAATTACGTCCGCTGATTACTTCAGCGACCTGACTGAGTTTGACCACCGGGAACTGTCCCTGTGAGAGGAGGCGCACCATTCGATAGCCTTCTGGATCGAGACTGGTAATGTCAAACCGTTCGACTTTGAGCGCCGACATCTCAACCAGCCACACCCGGGGCGTGCCTTCGCCTGATTTAACATCTCCCCGTCTTCTGAAATCTTGTATCGCTTCGATGAGGTGCGGCAGATCGTTTTCCCTAGTGGGCTCACCGAATCTGTCATATCCTACTGATTGGACATCCGCTACGAACACAGGTTCCCTGCCATTTATCGGTCGTCTTTTTTCTAAGATCAGAATGGACGCTTTACCGGAGTGCCCCGCCGGAATAAAGGCTTCCGGGGGGAGGCTGATAATAGCTTTAATAGTGGCATTACGAATTATCCACTCGCGGGCGTAGAGAAGCGATGGCGAAGAGAGCAACGTGTCCGGGACAAATGAAACCAGCCTCCCGCCCTCGCGTAGAAGTTGCATGGAGCGTTCGATAAAAAGACTTTCCAAGCTGGCCTTCGGATTGTTGCGCGCGATTTCGAAATCCCGTAGGAGCATCTGACTTTTTTGCACCTGCCCGAGCGGCGGGTGCAACAAGACGACGTCGTAGCTTTCTTCGAAAACGCTAGCTTTTTCTAGCTCGCGCATATTCAGGGAATCAACGTTAATAATTCTGTTGGGAGGAAGGCCACTGAGGGCGAAGTTCATTGCGGCGAGTTCCACCACCTCGGAGTTAACCTCAAGCCCAGTAAGGTTCTCGTCGCTAATGTCTGCCGAGCCGCTGTGAGTAAGGCGGGCGTTGCGCCAGGAATAGACATGACCGAACGTCTCTAATAAGAGGAGTCCTGTCCCGCACGCAGGGTCAATAACACGATTACCCTCAACGGGGTCCCCAAGATGCACAAGCAACTCGGCCAAAGGTAACGGTGTGGTATGGACACCCTCGTCCTTACCGAGGAGGCTAGCAAATACTCGCCAAAAGGAGCGTTCACGAACATTCTGGGACACAGAGCTGAGGGCGTAGGGTTCAAGTAACTTGACTACAGTCTGCACCGTACTAGGAGATAAGGACCAACTCCACTTCTCATGCCACCCGCCGAGTTCGGCTATTGCTTCCTCATATAGCTGCTTGACCTTTAAAGTTGTTACACCGACCGTGGTTCCTTCGGTACGAAAACGCCGGAGCCCCCCGCGGGCGATGACTTTTTCGTCGTGGGTCTTCGCAATGAGTATGCGGTTTAATTCAATCCCCATCCTGAGGCCGAAAACCAGCCCCTCTTTTCTCAGGACGTCAACGACCGACTGTAATAGTGAATAGTATTGCTCGGTACTAGCTACCGGTGACAACGTCAATTCTAAAAGCGTCGGCTGGTATGACTCGTGCGGCCCCATAGGGGGATATTTAGCAGGCGCTAATGATTGGGTTTCGGCCTCCCTTTCAAACCACTGATACTTGTTGCCGTCGGTAATCAGCAGGTAGCGGACTTGGTTCCCTAAAGCGGTGGCGATTGTGAAGGCATGCTGGACTGCGGGTTCTAGCAGCGTAACCTCGGGCCTGAGGGCATATTTTGCCTCAATTACAATGTAAGGTTTTTCTTTATTCTCATCCAGATACACGACACAATCGGCTTCAAGCGTGCGATTCCCCATAGGGACGTTTACGTTACTCTCGACGTACTTATAGCCGAGCCGTTGGAGATACGGCAGGAGCTTCTCGTTAATGAGGTTCAACTCCCACAAATCTAAATCTGGTTGTTGATTGTCTTTACTGCTCATTGAACCTCCTCTAAGATTTGCCTCCAACGCTGTGTGGTTAACTTCTAGGCGAATGTTGAGCCCTTAAGTATGTGATTGAATGCGGCGCGATTTAACTGTTCTAAGCTTACATAGGGCCAGTTATCATTGATTCGTTCACAGTAAGGTATTGACAATGCAGCTTTCTGGCCAGAGCACCACTCTGCAAACTCGTCGACCTCACATAAGGCATTTAAGCCCAAGATGAGTCTACCCTATAGACGAGATTTGATAAAAAGGGGCTGGAGAGTTGAGCATAACGATCAGACAGGAATAATGAAGAGTACAACTAAGGAGAGTTATAATATTTGACTTACTTGAAGTTCAATTTAGTTAGTATGAACTCGTTAGTCCGACTCAGTCTTAGCTGTCTCGGAGAAAAGATTTATGGGATGTAAAAACAGATAATGTTCAACGGGTATGTCATCTAAGTTTTGATCTATTTTTCAAGAGATCGAAAGTGAACTCTTCTTGATTTCAAAAGTGAACACAGCCTTCATGTATTAAAGTTATAAGTATAATTGCATCAACTGTTTATAAAGCGAACATTCGTATACCTAGTGCAAAAATCACCAAAAGCATTATGTCAAAAGATGTTCAGTTTAACCTCGCTTATTGCTCACGAACTATTCAATGCCTATGGTGCCATCTTCCTGCGTGACTATAACTACGATTCGGATGCGGCATATCCTCTCGCTGGGCTCTCTGAATCACATCTGAGGGAACCCCACACGTCATGAGGTTAGCAGTCATACGGGCAATGAATGCCAGCAACTCCCTGTTGCCGTTTTCCGCTTCTTCGAGTCTTTTGTGCATATTTAGTTCGTCCAACCCCGAGCAATCACCTCGCTTCATCAACTCCGCATACTTCTTTTGTTTTTCGCGCGCGGCTTCTATCTCGAGATCTACCTCAGAACCCTTGGTGACGTACTTATAGAAAGTGGCCCGCGCGCAACGTGCCGCCTCCATCACACGTCCATCGGTGATCGGCTCAAGGCGCTTCACAGCACCAGCCAAATATGCACGAATTAATTTAACAATCTCTTCTTGGCGGCTTTTTCTAGGCACGTCTTCCTCCAGTTTTCCTCCTTGGGGGCTATACCGGAACATAGAACCGCTGTGTTTTCAACGCCTCCGGCGCGTATGTGTCGGATTCATCAGTTGAGAAATGGAGATAGTCTGCTACGCCGGAAGCGTAACGTTTGGCAAAGTAGCGAAGAATGAGGCGCATTTCCATACCTCCCATATAAGCTATATGAATCAGCCAGTGACGTAAAGAATGCGGGTTTACAGTTAGACCTTTCTGCTCTTCCGTGCTCCCATAGGTCTTAAAGAGGTTGTTTCGTGAGGTCAAGTAACGTTTGATCGTGTCAGCCTTAACCGGCTCTACCACGAGCCGACACGCATTCATCTGGCGGCAACGTGACTGCTTGGCGAAGATGATTAGAAGGGACTCTGAAAGCTTCTGTACGGTGCCGTCGTCATGATAGATGGTATATAAAAATGGATCGCGTATTGATAGCAAATATGCTTCCAAATCCTTAACGTAAAAGTAGAGATTACGCCCCGTGCCATGCTGCGGAAGAAGTTCTGGCAACTGGCTCTTGACATATCCCCTACCGCTCCAACCTAGTAAAGCAAATAATTCTGATCTCGTAAGGATAGTGCGAGTTGCTATCTCTGGCGGCAGAGTTACTTTAGTTGGGTCTGATTCAAGAATTCTTGCCCTCTCGCGCGTCGCAGCAGTCAAACACTTAATGCGCGTGATGCAGGCACGAACGATTGGCTCGGCGGTCGGTGAGATCCACTTAATGCGCATTGTTTTCTTCCTAGTCTTCTCGACCCAATACCTAATCCCATAGCGGCACAAATATGATTCGCCGGCCTGTACCTTCGGCTGTTTATCTTCTACTTCACAGTCATAAGGCAGGGTAACCAGTTCGCCTATACGAAGTCCGGTTAGAATTAGGATCGCCACTGCTGAAATGACGATAAGCACCCAGTCACTCATCTCGCCGGCCGGTGCCGCCGTGAGGCGGTAGTAGATACTGCCTAATGCCTCGAGGACTCCTGGCGCAGGAAGTTTCAATTCCGCCGCCAGTTCCTTATCACTAATCCGCTGATGGGTCGGGTAGCCTGCCGGCGTGCTTTGTGGCAAGTAATGAATTTGCCGGCAGATGCCGCGGACGCTGAGAAAATCAATCAGCCATTGAATGTGATTGATGATCAAAACAATACTTCCAGGCTTGAGGGGCTCGCAGCGCGCCGTCCTATGGGAAATAAGAAACTGCTCAAACGCGAGCATGTCATCCTCGGTGAGTTCGCTCCATATGAATGGTTGAGTATCCGGCCCATGTCGCGTGGAGAGGTAGCTCCAAAAGTACCGCGCGGCGTACAGTCGTTTTGTGTTAAACCATAGTGAGACATTATTCTCTGACACCATCCAGCTCTTAATTACATCTGCGAAGTGGGCGGGGAGAGCATCCTCATTTCGTGTAGACAGTCGCATGCGCGCGGTAGATTCGAGCGTGGTGAAGCCAAAGTGCGCAACTCCGGTGGTATTTGGACGCTCCCTGAGGTGGGTGACATCCCACAATTGTTCATCAAAGTCTTGACCAGGGTAGATAAGACGAAACCTGCGGCGCGCCCTACCTACCAGTTCTTCTATCCGTACCATAGATTTAGCAGGATCCGGGGCTAGAAGAATGGCCACCTCTGTAAACTTGCTCTGCTTTTTTTGTAGGGAGCCTTGATCCTGTGCCTTATGGAATGATGGCGCACCGATGTATGGCGCTAACTTTGGTGAAACGGGAGTTATCGGGCCCGCCAGCAAATTGACTTCTGACTGATGAGCGCGGCCCTCCATCAGATCAATTAGGCGTGCAATGGCATAGTCTGTTGCCCGTTGAAAATCGTCCGCAATTAGGGAGGATGTTTCGACGTAAACGTGAACATTCTCGGTGCCTTTGTGCCCGAGCATCGCGGCGACGTTTTCGAGGCTCTCCCCTTGAGAGACGCGGTCCGTCGCCACACCATAGCGGAAGCGGCGCGCTGTCAAATGCATGCGCTCATGAATAGGACCTCCGAGTTTGGGATTCTTAATAGGTAGGCGGGGCGTGCGGAGGTCAGCGTCTTTGGAAAATGCTCTTAGGCTATATCTTACGTGATCGCGGTAAGAAGAAGAGACCCACCAGAAAAGTGGCTCGTCAGGGCCACTCTCCGGCCTGCGTAAATCAAGAAGTAGTCGCGCACATCCTTCTGACAGCGGCAGAAAATGGTACTTGATGGCGTTATTCCGCTGTTTGATCTTGCGTACTCTAAGTTGATAAGCGACCCGTTTAAGCCCATCGCAAAGGCCTCCTTCATCTTCTGAAGCGCCAAGTACCTCTAAGTCACGATTTCTGAGCTTGTATAGCTGCCTGGGGCGGATAGCTGTCTGACGCAGTGTCCATGCAATTGCCCGGTCATGGTCCGTCCCCGCACCCGCCTCACATGCCCGGGTGATTAGATCTAATTCTTCGCGGGTGAATGGTCCGAGCCTAGGGTCTCGGCTCTCGACAACTTCACCAGTAGGACTAAGTTTAATGCGCTTGGCTCTGAGGATTAATGCTAGGGCAGGGGAGAAATCAGGACGCACTGCATCAGGATCCACGCCCCATAGGTAAAAGCTGCGTAACTGCTTGGCAGAATTTCCTTTCCTTTTCATTCCGTATTCAACTGACAGCCAGGCGTCAAACATGTCTTCTGTAAGATCGCCCCAATCAAACCCCCGACCTGCTGGCAGCCATTCGGGGTGCGCCACCAGCCAGTGCGCGAAGTGCGCCATGGCGAATAAAATATTCTTTGCAGAATTAGGTTTGAGTGCGCCTCTAACCGCGCTCATCCGCTCCATGATATATAGTTTAATGAGGCTCACGGCTCGCTGAGACATCACGGGGATCGAGGCACCTGCCAGGACTATGTACGTAAGGAGCGTCCAATTAAGCTTTACGAGTGCCGTGGTCTCGACACTCTCAGGCAGAATCCATATGTCTCCGATAACGCTGTGGTTTCTTCCATCTACCGCGGTGATCATCGAGGGCAATTCCGGAATGATGTGCAGATGCGGTGGTATTGATTCCGCAGCTGTTGCTCGCCTCGCCATTACTTTAAGCTCTCCTGAGTACAAGAAGATAAATATTCCCGCGCCGCGTGGTCGCTGATTAAGCGTTTGGCATTCTCGATGTAGCGTTGCATTGACTCTTCGCTGTTCCATCCTCCCCACTCCTTGAGGATGGCCCACGCACCTTCGCGATACTTTTCATAAAGATACAGCGCGGCCTGTTCCGCCCATGTGTGACGCAGGCGGTGCCACGAAAGCGCGAGCAGGCTCTCTTTTAGCCGCGCTCTCGTGTGCTCATCGAGCGACTCATCGGCGTCAAGGAGGCGCACTGCATACCTCCCGATCTGCCTAATGATGTGGTCGGCGGTGCTGCTCGAAATCGGTTGCCCGTCTCTGGTCACAAAAAGATAAGGCGTAGTAATACGCGGGTCGTTCCTACCGATTGGGGGAGCTGCATCCCTGTAGCCCAATATTGAAGGCAGTAGAGTGGGATCCATGAGGGGGACCTTGCGCTCATTTGTCTTCCCACGGAGTCGCCGGCGCTTTCGTGGATCCTCCGGCGCATCCTGCTGCCGCGGCACGAGGAAGACATGCTTTTCATCCTTGCTAACCGGAAGGTGGATCTTTTTCAGTGTCAACATCTCCCCCTTCCTTGTGCCTAAATTCAGAGGAGTTTCGAACATGATCCAGTTTCGGTAGCGGGTTTCTTCCGTGAAGACGTTCGGCGGGAAGTTTCCAAACTCGTCTGGGGCGATTGCCCTCCGGATGAGTAGAATCTCATCAACCGTTAGGGGCTCCCGTCGTGGGGATTCTCCTATCGGCATTGTTTCATTTACGAATACACGTATCATCATCGATGTTTGTTCGGCCCGCTTATCCCCATCGAAGGTTTCGCTCCCGCAGTGGTTCGTCGGCTCGATAGCCCATTCTAGGAATTGGCGAATTGCGAATAGCCGGTTGTTAAAGGTTTGGTTACACACAAGAGGTGGTCGCGCCACGCGATCCGGCAGGGCTTCATTCAGTTCGCTCGTCTCGAAATAACGCCGAAGCTGGAGATGTGGGATGAGTGTTAAGAGTTGATCCCGACTCAATATCCTGCCTGATGTGAGGAAATCTTCGAAGTCACCGACGCCTTCTGTAGCTTCGGCCCAGTTGTAGAGAATGGCGATTGCTCGTAGGTTATAGGTTAGCGAAACAGGTCCGAGCCGGAAGCGAGTGCGAAGCGCGTAGCGCAATGCTATCGGTGCCGGCAGCCACGTCTCTTTGTGGCGAATAATTGGTAACTCCTCGCCGTCAATGTCGAGGCGCTCTACGACCCACACCGTAGGCACCTCCTTGGGGATACACAGCGTCCTAAACATAGTCCATCAAGCCCGCATCTCGTAACACACGACCATATGTCTGGGTACAGTTGTTCCCAGACCCTTGCCAGAGCCGCTGTCCGCTCGTCGGGCTGTCCCTGCTCTTGTGTTGGCTCGTTCATGTCGCTCCTCATCAAAGCAACATCTACCAGTCCTCAGGAAGAACCCCTCGCGGCAGCTCCGCAGCTAATGAGTGTTGAATTGTTGAGTTGAGGCCCGGCTGTCTTTAAACAGCTGATGGGACCTTCTTGTGCGGGCGCTATCTGTTCGAGTGAAGCGACATCAGATGGCGATGCTTATCGTGCGTGAGATCTACCAGGGAGGTAGACGACTTACAGTGTTTTACTTGTGAACCACAGTCCCAAGTATTGCATAACCGATGTCAAAAATCAAGTGTTAATTTATAAGAATATCTGCATAAGAAATTTGCGGGGAATAGATGCCGGTAAAGAACACCTGTGCCAGCTAAATACGCTGCCAGTTCCTCGTAGCCCTTCTTTGAGGAAGGTATCAGACGCATTAACGACTTCGAGTCGCTAACCACGAACTCCGCCACCCCCCGCAGTTAACATTCTGCCTCTCTATATTTAATCATCGTTTGATCTGCTCGACGGTTACATTAGGGGCCTAATGTTCATGCAAACATGTCCTACATCCATGATCACTCTTTAATGCCATGATGAATCTACGTGAAATCAAGCGGTCAGCTAGGACCTTGACAGCGAAAGAATTAGCAGTACTTGATACCTGGCTTCATAACTTGATCAGCATCAGGAAGTCTAAAACGCTCGAGCGCCGTATCAGTAAACGGCATGAAGTGCCGGGAGCGCGCCGGACTACTCATAAGACTTACCGTCTTCAACTTGTCCGCTGCGAGAAAGAGGTCTGCAAATGCAGAACGGGCAGCCTCCACGGACCCTATTGGTACGCATACTGGGTTGAGAACGGCAAGACGAAGTCGCAATACATTGGCAAAAAACTCCATAAGCAACATACTTCAAGGAATCTTCAAGCATAGAGTCCAATAAGCTTATGAAAGCAACGAGCATGTGTGTCGACATAAAACCGGCGGACATATAGATTGTTTGCCACTCAGCGGGTTCATTATGTTTACGTCATCTCATCATGCTCCTTTAACCACACATACATCTTTGATTTCCGCCCTCTTCCAATCAATCACGAAAGCCTTATCAAGCAAAGCTAGATTGTCATCAAGTAGTCCCTCCGCCTTTGCTTCTTGGAAGTAAAGAGCATCTTCACTTCCCATCCTGGAATAAATCTTCTCAAACAATTCATCGTCACTACGATATCCCTCATGAACGCTCTCGATAAGCATCTCCAAATCATCTCTGGTGATGCGGCTCAGAAATTCATTCAAATTCTCTTCGTCTTTCAACATGGCTGACAGCAGACGATTCTGTCTTTCGGCCCACTCCCAAGGTAAGCCTTCGCCCGTCTCATCCGGTGTAAAATAATCCGCGACGTTTTCAGGTGTGATCTCGCTGATGCGGATCTCGACCTCAATCACGATCCTGCATCTTCTCTCGATGATAGGAGAGCGGTCTTTCTCAATTGTTGTGTCGGCCACGGGGCTTTCTCCTGTGTCGCAATACCAGGCTGGCTGTAGTTATTCTGTTTGGCTCTATTAGCCGGAAGAAGCACTCATGACGTGCTCATGCCCTTTTAGGTCGGAGGTTTTGAAGGGGTTGGTTGTGGAGTTTGTTTTGGAAGAATCTGTTCGTTGCTGTTTCTGTCAGAGGTCAAAGGACTCGGTAGCGCAGGTATGGTGGTATCTACTTTCGGGAGCGAGGGAGCCGGAGGCGGTTGCCGCAGGATGGTTTTCTCCGGCGAATATGGTGAAGGTGACGGCACCGTGACGTTCAGGTTGATATTTTTATTGGGCTGATTGCTTACAAATAAGAAGAGGATTGCCACGAGGGGAATCACGGTCAGGAGCAGGATGATGATGACTCCGAGTCGGGTGAAGCGCAGGTAGAGACGTGTGCCCCTTTGCTCATGGTAGATGAGTTCGAGACTCCTTCGTCGAGCTGGGTGTTTGCTTTCATCAAGACTTTGATCTTCAAGTGGGCGCATGGCTTGAATCTCTTTTCAATAATGATCCGGTTCTAGAAAACTTCAAACAGAGTGACGGCTGGTCTCACTCTCTGGTATCTTCTACCACCAGCTACTTTGACATTCAGTTGTAACCATAGATGAGTATGGCGGCTCAACATCAACAAGAATGATGCGCGCCGTTGGGGAGATCCAAAGAAATAATCTCCCGGCGACAATAAAATACGATGACATATTAGAATCAAATGATTACACTTACAAGTCAAATAGCAATATAATTTGCACTATCCCATCAGGAGGTCAGTCCTGATGGGAAGTTCGTCCCGCCCTAAACCGACATATCTCGCTGAAAAGCTCCTCAAGATTCGTACAACACTTGGCCTCTCACAGAGCGAAATGCTGGCCCGCTTGGATGAAACGGATGAGCTTTTTCGAAGCAGTATCTCTGCCTATGAGCGGGGAATGCGTGAACCGCCTCTTCCTATACTGTTAAAGTATTCGCGAGTTGCAAATGTATATGTGGAGACTTTAATTGATGATGAACTAGATTTACCGGAGAAGCTGCCTGCCAATCCAAAAGGCGAAGGAATTAGACGTAGAAGATCAACTCGTACCAAGAACCGTTAACCAGTAGAGGGTTGGAATGTCCGACAACCGCGTCGTGTCATGCGGCGAGCAGCCGGTGTCGAACCCGTCGGGTAGATCATCTTGATGGTGGCCAGCTTGTCACGCTGCTGACCCGATGCATGGGGACTGGTCTGCACAAAGACATGAACAGCGCTGGCCGCCAATCCAGCCCGAGCCTTTCTGCCAAGCGCGTCGTATAGACAGCCACCGGCTCACGGAGTTCTTCCAATTCATTGATGGCTACGGGGAAGGACATCGTACGGATGTAATCATGAGCATGCATGCCAGTGGTACTTTCGAGGTTACGATGAGCCCGCAGCCTCCTTACGACACCGCGGAAGGCGCAACCCTTAGTCGGGTGTCCATCAGCAAGCAGTTTCAGGGCGATCTGGAGGCCGTGAGCACGGTTGAGATGCTCAGCGCGATGACGGAGACGAAAGGCTCAGCCAGTTATATGGCAATTGAGCGGGTGACCGGCGAGTTGCATGGCCGCGCGGGCAGCTTCGTCCCTCAGCACAGTGGAACGATGACACGCGGGAAGGCAGAGTTGGTAGTGTCGGTGGTCCCGGACTCCGGCTCAGGTGAGCTAAGGGGAATCGCCGGCAAAATGAGGATTGATATTGTTGAAGGCCAATATCTGTACACGTTTGACTACAAACTGGAAGATGTGGCGTCAGAAACATCTCCGTCATAAAGCTGCGACCCATGAATGGTAAGGATAGAAAAGATATTAAGCCCGGGCTTCAGGTCGGCATTGTATTGAAGCAGGATCAGCGCAGCGGGAAACTTACCCATGGCGTTGTAAAAGATGTATTAACGAAATCACCTTATCATCCGCACGGCATCAAGGTGCGGCTTGAAACAGGTAAGGTCGGTAGAGTCAAAGAGATAGCAGAAGAAGGCTGAACAGACGGCCGCTGAGAGGCGACAATTCAACTGTCGTGTGATGGCAGGGGCCGAATCGGCGATAGCCGCTGCTCAGGAGGGACATTCTCCATCAGCTTTCGCAATTGAGCGAGGCTGACTTTGTACTGGCCGTTGCTCGGCTTGGGTTTACCTTCCACAAGTACCCACACCAATTCGCCCGGACCGTTGTAGATCTCTTTGAATGAGCCGTCTCGATGAAGTTGAAAAACGAGTAGCCTTTCGGGGCCGCTACGCAGCGATACCGACTTTCCTTGAGTAGCTTTGATCTCCACCCGGCCATCGTCCGTGTAAGCGTCGTGGCTCGGGTGTGAGCAGGCGTAGAGGTTTAACCCGTAGTAATACTCGGCGAAACACTCCGCGAGGCTGCCGACCATGTGCCCGTCCGGCGTGAACGGGCGCCCGAACATGCCTTCCAACTCACCTGTGATGCGGTACAGCTCGCGGACCAGTTCTGAGAATCGTTTTTCATCGAACGTCATACGCGGTTTTTGCCCGTATTGATGGGATTTTGCTTGCTTTAATTCTACCAGCTATTAGAAATTTGCTCGACACTCAGCTTCTCTAACTACTTCGGGCCACTACAACCAATCAAGCCATCCTTCGCCCATTTTATCGAAGCGGTTTATAATTAGAAGTAGTTTGATTCTGCTCTAGCCTGCTAAATGCCTAGGGAATTCTAGAAGCGAAGGATCAACTCGTAACACCCAAGATGGTTGTTTCACTTTAGTGATGCGCCCCACATTGCAATATGTCAACCCCTACAGCGATAGTCTCAGAAGTTACGATCCCTTCCACTGCCAGAGAATGGTATGACTGGCTTGTCGGTGAAGAGAAGAAGACTGTCGCAGCGTACATAAATAAGCCGAACCTTCTCATAGCGGACTACAACCGAGAGCGGGACATCGCTCGAGATTATGAGGGTCGAGAGATCCTCGAACTGCTTCAGAATGCAAATGATCAAGCGGCAGAACTCGGGCAGCCTGGGCGAGCTCTCATCGAACTGTCTAATGAGGGGCTGATCGTTGCGAACACAGGGTTAGCCTTTTCTGTCGGGGGAGTTGAATCGCTCCAAACCAGTCACTTTAGCCCCAAGCGACGTAGACGCAAACAGCTTATCGGTAATAAGGGCCTTGGCTTTCGGTCAATCCTCAACTGGTCGAAGACCCCGATCATTCTGAGTGGGACTCTGGCTATCGCATATTGTCTGGAGCACGCGAAGAGCAAGTTAAAAGAAATATGCAAGGAGAGTGCAGAGATTGCTCGGTTGGTTAAAGAGGAACAGCAGAGAGGGGTTGAGCTGATCCTGCCACTGCTCCCCTTTCCTCTGTACTCTCTTGATGGAAATCTCTCGTCCCTCTTAGATAATGAGCGCGCGGGGACAATCTTCGAGCGATGTGAGGCACTGCTCATTGAGGGATACGATACAGTTATCGGGATGCCTTTCAATGCGGCATCAGCGCATGAGGCTGCCGGGTTGCAGATCGATGAGACACGCCCCGAGATACTACTATTTGCACAGCACCTAGATGAACTCAGCTTTCGTCGTGATGGAAATGACCCAATGGTTTGGAAGCGCGCTGGAAGCGACCAGATTCCAGAAGTACTGGCGAATGAGAAGACCATAGGAAGGTGGAAAATCCATCGAAAGATGGGAGAGGTGCCTAAGTCATACGTCGAGTCCGACCAAGAAAATTCGAGGGATTATGAGATCGTTGTAGCCGTTCCAGTTGAGGGAACTCGCACGGCGTCACCTATCTTTTCGCATTTCCCGACTAACGTCATCCTGCCACTCCCTTTTGTTTGCCACGCCACCCTCGAACTGGAACAGAACCGCAAGCATATTCAGCAAGAGCGTGCTGTCAACATCTATGTTCTAGAGAAGCTAGCCGAGTTCCTTGCTGAAATTGCTGAGGGGGTCGCGTCTCAAGTGACGGATGATCCGTGGGCTGGGTGTTCGATGCTCATACCGCTAGGTGACTATCCTGTCGATCTAAAACGAGTGGGTTTTCAAGAAAAGTTAATCGAGTTTGCGCGAGCGAGGGCGGTCGTCCCTACGCTGGTAGGGAAACCGCACGTACCAACGGAGGCTCGCTTAGTGCCCGGTGCGAATGCGTCTTGGGTACCCAGAGAAATTTTCCCCGAAGTTGTCCCAATCAGACGCCCTGCCGATAGTAGCTTTCTCGATTTACTCAAGGTTCCACACCTTGGTGTATCAGAGATTAAGGAGAGGATTGTTAACTATAGCGGATTGAGTACTGATCAACGTGTTGCTTTAATTGTTGGGCTAAGAGAACAGGTAACCCTTCAAGAGGCATATACGTCGGCGCTTTTCCTTGACTCCTCGGGACGCGGTTTAGGTGATGGCATGCGCGTGTTCCTCGCGCCAAGCGGCAGCGAGGCTCCGAGGTTGCCAGAGTGGGCTGATCTCAGGTTCCTGTACGAGAATATGCGGGTGAAACTCGCTGACAAGCTCGGAAGCCGTGATAACCGCGAGTTGCAGCAGAAACTGTCAGGTTTCGGACTCCTTGAGTATTCACTAGCTAATGTAATTCGGGCACTCGTTGCGCAAGCAAACAGGGCAGAGAAAGTACACCCCGAGAACCGCCATGCCTATCAGGCTGACTTGCTACAAACGGTCTTTGATCTGTACGTAACCGATGTGTCGGGTGGCAAACGACCGGACTACCCGGAACGGAGCCCACTCCTTCTGCGGAACCAAAATAGAGAGTTGGTGCCAGCCAATACACTTTATCTCGGACGTGGCTTCGGGATATCGGGCGAGATCATACAGGACTTATACGGCCCGTGGGTACCCGAAAGGGTGGTGGACCCAGACTGGTTTTCAAAGCTTACGAACGATCGAGAGCAGTTGCGTGAATTCCTTCTATGGATTGGTGTTGCCCAATGGCCCAGGAGGATTAAGAAGTCATCTCCAGACCATGAATATCTAAAGCACACACTTCATGCAATAAAATTCCCCACAACTTTCGGAGAAAAAGTCGTTGGATCCGCAAGCATGGCGTTATCGGCATTCGTCTCTGAAGTTCAAAGCGTCGAAGGCATTGAGGACATACTGAGTAAGGCTGACTCTTCCGCAATCGTCGCCTGGCTAGCAAGAGATGACCGCGCCTTAGCGTGGGGCCGTATGGCTCCGGACCATGCCACCTTAAAGGCTTACCCCAATGGCGTCCGTGTTCCCCGCGTCTACCAAGGCTCTGTCCCAAACTACATACGCTGGCGTCTTGAGACGTCTCCTTGGTTGCGCTCTCATGATGGGGAACCGCTCCGGCCCAAAGATTGTATTTTGGGAGAGCGGGCCATTGAGGAGCTTTTCCCGCGACCCTCAATGCCAGATTCAAGCACCCTTGAACGGTATGGCCTACAGCAGGCGGATGTACTAGAGGGGTGGCGACGGGCGGGCGTGTTAACGAGCCTAGCATATCTTGAACGTGATGAAATCTACGCCAAATTGCTGGAACTTCCGCAACGTAGTCCGGACGGAAAACTTGCCCGCCCTCTCTACCACTGGCTTCTAGACGCAAGTGAAGTCGCTCTTGGCAACGAGGGACCGAACCAGAAAGAGTTCCTGCGCCGCGGTAAAATGTGGGGCCGGGACGCTAAAGGGGAGGGGTACTTTCCGATTTCGGAGCTACATCACGCCGATGTCGAAAACCTGCCAGACGCACTCCTTCAAAAACTAAAGATCGTTGATTTGCGCAAACGCGTAGGCGCACATAAGGTGGAACGACTTTTCGGTGTAAAGCCGGTCGATAGGGCGGGAATTCGACAAAAGCTGGTCATTAAGAAGACAGCCGCAGGGGCTTTCAAAGCTAATCAGGACTTTCAGGCAGCCAAGCCCTATCTGCACAAATTGAGAATTTCTCAATCAAGTCAGTTGGCTCAGTTACAAACCCTGAAAGATCTCCAGTTAGAGGTTTGCTCAAAATTACGCGCTGAACTTACTTTCGACGGTGGGTCTATCGAATACGACGTCCCGGTCTGGGGGTGGATGATCGAGGAGAAAACGCTCTATGTACGATCTGATCCTGCCAAGCCGATGTCTTTCTCTGTATCCCTTCTAGCGGACTCTATCGGCGAAGCGTTAGCGACTATCTTCCGCATTGCAGACGGCGGAGAGTTCGCTCGGATGCTGGTTTGTGATGAGGGGGATCGCCCACTACTGCTTCGCCGGCTGCGCGGTGAGTCGGCTCTGGAAGACATTGAATCTATCAAAGCAGAGTTCGAAACGTTTCAGGCGGAGGCCACGATTGAAGCCCGCTTTCCTATAACCGAGCCACCAAAACGGACAGTGTACCAAGAAGAAAAAGTTGACAAAACGGAGCCTAACTCTCAAGAGGTCGAACATCCTCAAGGCATGCCTGCCCAAGAGCCGTTCGTCCCCCTAAGAATCGTGCCAGAAGAGCATATTCCTGCGGCACCACCTAAACAACGGAAGTTGCAAATAAAGACCGTGACAGCCCTAGCCAAGCTATCTAGGAGCCACCGTCAGGTTACTGATGGCGACTTTTGCGAACAGAAGGCCATTGAATTTGAGGAGGCAAGCATTCCTCCTCGCTGGCCTCTCCTCGTTTCACAGATTATGGGTTCTGAAGGGCCAGGCTGTGACATACTGAGCTTCGATTCCGAATCCGCTATGGAAGCTTTTCGAGAAGGGCCGATTCGCGACCTCAGAACGGTGGCCCGCTTTATCGAAGTCAAAGGACGTGGCAGTTCGTCAGGAATCATCGAGCTCAAGGGTAACGAGCTTGCCACCGCCGATAAGCATGGTGAGCGCTATTTCTTATATAGGTTGTTTGAGGCTGACGACGGCACATTTGAGCTAATGATCTTGCAAAACCCTCTGCTGCACAAGGAAGCATTGGAGTCAGCCATTTATGTAGGCCTAGATCGGGCTACGTCAACCCAACGGTTCACTTTAATCGACGGATTGAGAAAGCACTCTAATACGAAATAATCCCCTCACTTCTTTCAGCCCTAAGTTTCGCCCAAAATAGCGACGAGATGCTTTTGTAAGTAATAGAGTGGACAAGTGATAGCCTGAAGCTGAGATTATGCGAGATCAACTTCAGAAGGGCTATCTGAATCTTACCCCGAATAATAGATAGCCAGTTAAGTCTCATGGGCCTCCACTTCAACCTTTGTCATAATGGAGGCATGATGAAACAGCGAAAGCAATACAGCAAAGAGTTCAAAGAAGGAGCCGTCCGCCTCGTCACTGAACAGGGACGGACCATTGCTGATGCGGCGGGGAGCCTCGGCATTCCATCCTGGAGCCTCTCCCGCTGGGTGAGAGCGTCAAGGCAGGACGGACCAGCATCGTTTCGCGGCCAGGGGCAGCGCACGGCGGCAGAGCAGGAGGTCTTTGAGTTGCGGCAACGCGTCCGGCAATTGGAAGAGGAGCAAGCCATCCTAAAAAAGGCGGCGGCCTACTTTGCGAAACACCTCGCGTGAAGTATGGCTTTATGAAAGAGCATCGTGAGAGGTTTAGCGTCGCGGGGATGTGCCGCGCTTTAGAGGTCAGTGCCAGCGGATACTATCGGTGGCGCAGCCAGTTGCCAAGCCAGAGAGAGAAAGAGAATGAGCGCCTGCTGGAGAAGATCAGAGTTGTTCATCAGGAGAGCCGGATGAGTTATGGGAGTCCGAAAGTTCATCGGAAGTTGCGCCAAGCCGGAGAACAGGTCAATCATAAGCGAGTCGAGAGACTGATGAGAGAGCATGGAATCAAGGCCAAAAGGGCTACAAAGCTCAAGCGGACGACCACTTCACGCCACTGTTTGCCAGTGGCTGAGAATGTATTAGGGCGGCGCTTCAAGGTCTCAATGCCTAATGAGGTGTGGGTCTCAGACATCACCTATCTGCGAACAGATGAGGGGTGGCTCTACCTGGCAGTGTTTCTCGATCTGTACTCACGTCTGGTAGTCGGGTGGGCGGTCTCCACAGAGTTGACGAGTGGGTTCGTGGAGGATGCCTTTTTGATGGGACAGCACAGGCGCGGCCAGGCGGTTTCACCGCTGATCCATTCTGATCGGGGTAGCCAGTATGCGAGCAGTTCATTTCGAGGGCGACTGGCGGCATGGGACTGCCCGCAGAGTATGAGTCGTAAAGGCAACTGTTGGGATAATGCGGTGGCCGAGAGTTTCTTCTCCGTGTTGAAGTCTGAACTGGTTCACCATGAACGGTTTCGGACGAGGCAGGAGGCTAAAGATAAACTGTTCGACTACATCGAGGTCTTCTACAATCGAAGTCGAATCCACTCGGCCACGGGTTATCATGCACCGGCAGAGTACGAGCGGGAATTTCAACAAGCAGCGTAAGGCTCAAAAGACTTAACAGGGTGTCCACTCTGCGGGGGAAGATTCAATCCGGATGAAAAAGTCACGTTCCGGCACCGCCAGCCGACTATTTACAGCGCGCAGCACACTGGCGGCGCTTGGGTTGAAGATTCGTTCTTTGAAGATATTGGATGTGATTGGTGAGCAGGTCAAGATCAGACAGAAGACGATCAGGCACACGCCGATAGAGAAGTTGACCGATGCCTTGATGGCCATCCTCTCAGGAGCACAAGGGTTGTGTGAGATCAACACACGGGTCCGCGCAGACCAGGCAGTGCAGCGTGCTTTTGGAAGGAAGAGATGTGCCGAACAGTCTGTCGTACAGGAGACAATGAATGCCTGCACCGAGCGCAATGTCTGTGAGATGGAACAAGCTTTGAACGTGATCTTCCGCGCTCACAGCCAAAGCTTTAACCATGATTACGAGAGTGAGTTGCAACTGTTGGATGTTGATCTGACGGGGATGCCATGCGGGAGAAGCGGCGAGTTGGCGCTGAAAGGTTACTTCGGAGAAGGCAACATCCGCTATGGGCGACAGATGTGCCGTGTCATTGCGCCTCATTATGAGGAGGTCGTAGTAGATCGCCTGTTTGCTGGCAACCTGAAACTGACGGAAGCTTTACAGCCGACAGTGAAGGCTGCCGAAGAGACACTCGAGTTGGATGAAAAGCAGCGACAACGGACCGTGCTTCGGATTGATGCCGGAGGCGGAAGCCTCAAAGATGTCAACTGGTTACTGGAGCGTGGCTATCACGTCCATTGCAAAGATTACTCAACAAAGCGAGCGGCACATTGGTCGCTGGCCGTGGAAGAATGGGTCGATGATCCACGCCATAAGGGGCGGCAACTGGGATGGGTGGCGGTCAAGAATGAGAGTTATGTGCGCGAGGTGCGACGACTCGCCATCAGATGGCGCAAGCCGAACGGGCAACGCTACCACGCGCTGCTGCTCTCGACCTTAGAACCTACGCAGGTCATGGCATTGCTGGGCCGAGCAGGTGAGCAGACGACCGACGCGCAACAGGTGCTGTTGGCTTACGTGCAGTTGTATGACGAGCGCGGCGGGGCCATAGAGATCGAGATTAAGGAAGACAAGCAGGGGTTGGGCATGACCCGGAGGAACAAGAAGAGCTTCTGTGGTCAACAGATGGTGATGATGCTCGGGACGTTGGCGCACAACCTGGTGATGTGGGCCAAGCAGTGGCTCATCTCAGGTGTGCCGAAGATGAAGAAGTACGGAGTCAAACGAATGGTGAGAGATGTCTTTGCCGTGAGTGGCTTCGTCGAGTTAGACAGTGTCCATGAGATTAAGCGCGTGATCATGAACAAAGCTGCACCGCTGGCAAGGCAGTGCGCCAAGTGCTTACACTACTTACTGAAACAGGAGCAAGTGCGAGTTATTTTGGGCGAAATTTAGGTTTCAGCAGCAAGGCGTCCGATAATCTTATGTAACACTTCTTGACATATAAGATTGTTTGTTACATAAGAATTTGTACGTGACGGCAGGCCCTTTCTTATCGGACGCGTCATGATAAGGCGCTGACTAAAATGAGCTTGATTCAGATCAAACACGCAGTTCGCATGCTCTCACTGGGCCAGCTTCGGAAGTTCGACGAGTGGCTACATGAGTTGATCAGAAAAGCTGAGGAAGCTGCTCGTGTGGAAAAGCCCCCATCACGAAAGCAAACTGTCGTCGAGCAAACTCTCGAAAATAAGACTTATCGCTTGGAGAGCATTCGCTGCGGGAAAGAAAAATGTAAATGCGCGCTCGGCAAATTACACGGCCCCTACTGGTACAGCTACACCAGAGTGAAAAACAAGGTCACCTCTCAATACATTGGGAAAAGCCTGCCAAAAGATGTTGAGAAGGAATTGAAGAGGCGTACCGCGAATTGAGTTATCGAGCTGAAATCTCTCGCGGTTCCCATCGTGGTGGCAGAATTGATTCACGTGACATCAATCCTTAATCCTTGCGGTCAGTATTCCATTACATGAGGCTGATTAATAGCCCCAGGGTAAAAATCAAAATCCAGCTTTTGGCCAATTCGGACAACCGCAGTGGTGTGCCAATACTGACTGTCTCGGCTCCCAGAGCCTTTGTCGTACCGGCGCAATACGACCAACACCAATAAATCCGAACGTCGCTTCACGAGTACAGTCTTCAAGAATTCCGAACTGCATATAAGGCGTTCGGCGCTAATCGCTTCCTGTTCGTCATGAGTCGAGTTACGGCCCCACGATTCCGAGCGGGCCGCCACTCTTCCTGTCGGATCTACCCACGTCCGCCTGAAAGGGTCCAGTGGTTTCAGCGAGCTGATCGCGTTTATTGCCTTCTTGAAGTAAAGCCGTTCTACTGCCGAAGTCACACCGAGCGAATCGTGTTCGTCGAGTCCCGCCTCGATGTGAGGCCAGACGATCCATGGCTTATAAGGTTCGTTCTCTGAGTGTGAATACTCCCCGCCGCCTGAGTGTTGCTCGACTCGAGGTAGCCAGGCTCGAAAGGGGTCTCCCTGAGACAACTGAAGTGCCAGTTTCTTAGCGTCACGTGGGGGCGCTAAGGCGGAAGTGATATGAATCTCGATTCCGTCATTTGACCGCCAGTCACCCGCGACAACGATTTCCTCACCAATGACCGATTGGATCTTCAGTAACGAGAGAAGTTTTGCCTTGTCGCCTGTGAGGACGCGCTCTTTCTCTGATCTCTCGTAAAGATTTACTTGCGCATCCACCGGCGGCCAGTCGACTCCGTCGGCAAGCCACAATCCATCACCTCTCGTAAGCGTTTTGCTATTCAGCCACTCGCGCCAAGGATTGTTGTCGTCGTACGGACGCTGAACAACCAGATATCTTGACAAAAACTCGCCTGCCACAAGGTAGAGCGCGTGCCATCCCAATTGCTGGCCATAGAGGTGATGGCGGCCTGTCATTTCCCTTAAACCATCTCGTCGATGGACTGAGCGCCCACCGGCTTCCCACATGTTCGTTATTTGCGGATCATATTTTCGGACCCAAGCGCTGAGGGCATCCTTCGCTTCCCAGTGAGGTCTGCCGAACATACTGCCAACCTTGGTGACATTATACTTGTCGAAATCGTACTCCAGGTGAAATTCGAGCTCCGGCTTTGGCATCGAGTCTGGACGCCCTTGGTAAAATGAATCGCGCTCGTACGTCCTCGTCTTTTTCTTCCTGAAGGATGACTCGTTGACTTTCTTTAGCGCATTGGCATCGCCCTCGGACAGTATAAAGCTGCCGCTGCTTGCACAGACCAGCAACGCCTGTGCCGCGAAGTGACGCATTAGTACATGCGGGACATTTGTGTCTAAAGCGATGGTCTTCAGCAGATCAGCATATCCCGCTACATTCTGTGGGTGATCCATTGCAACTCGCGCAATCGCAATCAGGAGCCATAGCCGTGCGTGCAGAAAGTAGAAGGGGAGTTCTGGCGCTTGATATGGGTGAGCATCCGTGGAATGAAACCTTCTGAAGAGTGCGTCGATTACCTCCCATTTCCCAAAGCGTGCGAAGCACCGGATGCTGTGAGCAGCTCTCCAACGCTGTGCGGCAGAAGGCGCCCCCAGACTGTGCCACACAAGGCCAGCGGCTATATCGGTCTCGCCAGTTTTCGGATAAAGACCTTCTTTCCAAACACCGTCTACTACGGTTGATGCCAGCTTTGCAGCGTTGCTGTTTAGCAATCGTTTGAGTGCGATCTGGCCCTCCCCTCGTTTTGTCTTCTGACAGACGATTGCAGCGAGGCTCATCCAGATTGACGCTGGCAAATGAGAATCGGGCTCCGCAAATACATGGATCAATTCGAGCACCAACACCGGTAGTGGAATACCAGAGAGTTGGGAAATGTCTTTCAGTATGGAGTTAGAAAGGTAGTCATTATCAACCAGGTCATCCGCATGGATTTGGACGAGTGGCACTCCGATATCGTGAAACACCTCTTCTAGGGCTACCGAGGAAGTGCCCCATTCATCTTTGCACTGTTTCAACTCGTCAAGTTTTGCGTACATGCCGAGCGTTTCAAGCCGCGAGACTATCTCAATATATTTAGGTCTTTCTGCATATTTGAGTTTACCCCGGATGGTAGTAAAGAATTTGCCCTTCAAATCAAAGACGTTCTTCAAGCTATTTAGTGCATCGACAGCTTGCGACATTGACGCCTCGTCAGCGGGATTCGTTTCATCCACAATCTTCTTCAGGGCACGCTGATCCTCTTCTGCCTGATCGATTGCTGTTTCCGCGAAGTGTGAATATTGCGTGCTGTGATAATTTCGGTTTTCGTTTTCCTCGTTCTGCAACTTCTCAAACTTTGGCGCGGCGATTGAGAGGTAGGTAGCTATCTCTGAGTCCTTACCTAGTTCTCGTTCGGCGATTTTGTGAAGCGTCGCAAGAGTACCAGGCATGTAAACGCCGGGATGAGTCTGCTCGAACTGCAAAATCAGCTCGGTCAATAACGCCTTTGAGTTCGGGTACTGCTTTTTAGCGAGGAGTTCTGCCAGTTGCTCCGTGCCGCATTCGTAAAACTCTACGGGGGCAGAAATACGAAGTAAACCTAAAGCGATTGACGGGTCGATTTTGTCCTGTTCAATGAGCGCAAAGAGATATTGCAGCAAGGTGTAATCTAGAGAACTCTTGTCACGGTCATCTAATCGAGCTAGTTTTGCTAGCGATCTGCATCCTGATGTGCGAGCAAATGCTCTCGCAAAAATCAGCCAGGGGAATTTATCTTGATCGTAGATATTGAGTTCGCAAATGTTCGACAGCGTGTGAAAGTCAACTTCTTCGAGCTCTTCGCCACGTAGCGCCGCCGCAAACTGCAACAGTTCACTAGTGAATTGATAGTCACCTGAGCCTATGGCGTCCATCTGCTCAAGACCAAGGCGGAAATATGACGCCGTCTCCTGGACGCTTGCGGGCATGATCGCCCGGGACAATTGTGCGAATAGTGATGCCCGGCTACTCACTTCATCGTCACGCTCAATCAAGGCCTTCGCGCTCAACGCTATCTTCCCTGCCATTTCCTGCAACTCCGGCCTTTTCGCGAAAATCGTAACGATCTCAATGAGTGTTGATGCCGGCGTGCTGCCGTGTTCGCTGAGCCTAGAGACAAATACCTCCGCAGAAGAGGCTTTAATGTCAGGCCGGGCCCAGAGGGCAAAGATTAATAGCTGCTTTCCTAGCAGATCGAAAAACCAGTTTGTCTCGCGGGGGACCGAGTAACGCTCCTGCTTCACTCTAAACTTAGTCCACAAATTCACCAGTTCTAGGAATTGCTTGTCCCCTTTTCCTGAGCCAGCGGAGAGCATCGCTGCAAATGCCCGTGCGGTCTCAAGCAATGGTTCAAGTCGCTCGTCAATGAAGCGCTCCGCATCTCTCTTGGTGTCATAGCTGATTTGTTTATTCTGGTCGGATGATCCTTGCTGCGCTTTCGAGTGCACCTCCAGTTCGGCTTTTAGTGCCTTCTTGAAGGCGTCTCCGTGAGTTCCCTTCGGGACTTGCTCACCGATATCGAAGAGTTGCTGTGGAAGGAACTCATGTTCGGTGATATCTACGCCTTCCACAGCGGCACGAAGAGCTGTTGAAATGATGAAATGAAACGCATCCTTGTTAGATAATCGATCTGTGAAGGACCATAGGCTCGGTCGTCCGTGGGGAATGGTTTCAGCTATTGCTAGCGCCTCCGCGTGCATTTTCATTGCGACCGCGATGGCTGCGGCCTTCAGAAGGCCGTCTTGAATCAGATAAGTCCTTTCGCGGTAGAAATCTTGGCTCTTTTCAATGGTCTTTTTCTTATCGCAGGCTTTGGCGAGTTCTCGGACCAAACGTCGCCGCGCAGGGTTCTCTAGTGGCAGAAAAGAGAGAGCCGCTGCAAGGACGCCTGGCTGGGAGTTCAGCGAATCCAAAAAGCGCCGAATGTTGGCGGACGGGACCGTTCCCGTTCTTTCCGCTTGGAGTAGCAGCGTGAAGATACGTTCGGAAACCTCGTAGGCGTACCAATCTTTCCATCCCCTCATGAACTGTGCGGCATCAGCCCCTCGATCTTGCGCAACAAGGCATAAGGGAACCGACGCGATATCGAGCCTTCCCGGCCCGCCTTTGTCTCTCTGGTAGTCCTCTTTCTGCCGATAGAAGTGACGGGTCCATTCATCGGCATGTACAGCATATCGGTACGCGTCGCTTAAATCGCCTGACAAGACGCTTGCAATTGTAATTCTGGCGTAGCGTGTTCCGGGCCATCGGGTACGCGTCTCGAAAAGCCGTCTGGTCGCGTCAACATCATGGGACGCGATAACTAGATCGGGACTGTTGAGCACGTAGCCCGTACCGCGCTCGTTAACAGCAGCGAGGGTCGATAACTCCACCAGCAAATGAACAAGACGGTCGAAATCCTCCTTCCGCGCTGCGTACCGAACGGCGGCTTTTAGTCTTGCGTAGCGTATGTTTTGCTTACCTACGGTACTTGTGATAGCCGCTGGAAAGCGTTCATCGAATGCCAAATCGAACAGGAGCTGCCCGTCATCAAGCTTATGAAGCAAGCCTGGAAGCGCGCTCGCTGCATATACCGAGGTTCCTTGCTTTTTGAAGAGATTCCCGGCTAGGACGCGTAGCGTGTCTACTTTGGCAGCGTAAACTTCACGAACAAGCGTTTCCGTAGGCTCATCACGGAACATTAATCCATGTGTTGTTTGCTCTAGCAGAGGGGCCAAGTCGGCGGCGAAGCTATGTACTGCGCTGAGGTCCAAGCCGTGCGCATCTGCGTACTCATCAAGTGGAACGGGCGGCGGTAAAACGGACAAACCGGCGAGGAATGCATTGATGTCAGACTCTTTGTAACCTCGTTTCAAAGCTTCGGCGAGGGCTTTACGAATGCGCTCGTGTAAAAGATCGTTTAACTCTATAACGTTATTTATTTCGGAGGGGTCAAGCAATCCCCTGTCACTAAGCGCAAGGTGTTCGAGTATTCGTGGGTTACCTTTAGAGCGCGAATATGCAACCTGAATTTCAGTGTTAGTTACTTTCGGAATTCGATCACGCAGATACTTCTCCGCTTCTGCATGGCTAAACAATTCCAGCTTGAATTCCTCGCACGCTTCGGGTGGAGTTATCCCCCTCGAAATATCGCGTCGATATGAGCGACAGCTCACGATGAGTTGAACTCCGGCAACAGGGTCGTTATGGTGGAAGCTTTCAAGCAAAAGGCTCGGAAAAGCCAACTCCCCCTTGTCTTTCGCATGCTCAGCGGCATTGTCTACAGCATCGATGAACAGGAGGAGTTGTTTGTCGCGCGAACTTCTTTGAAGTGTTGCAACTGCCTGAGCGAGTCGGCCCCGGAAAGCTTTGACAAGCTCTTCCACGTTCTCATTTATTGGCAGGAGCGGATCGCACAAGCCAACTACTGCGAGATTGTTGACGATGTGGATCAGACCGCGCTTTGGAAGGTGCCTCCCATCTTCCGGTGCACGGTAAGCTCCGCCACCAAAGCAATCAAACAGGACTGTCTCGTGAATCACACCCAGAATCTTCGCAAGACTTTGAAGAAAGACAGTTTTGCCCGCACCACCATCGGCGTGAATCATGAGCGGTTTGTTCAGTTGTGGAATTCTACTGACAAGAGTCGATAACTGTTCGCGCTCAACGACGTTGCCAATATCTGGAAAACTGGCCGGACATGGAAAGAGGTCTTCGGGGCCTTGCAGTTCCAAGGCGTCGAGTACATCCGTCCGAGTTATGATGTTTTGCCCTTCGCCTGCCGAGCCCGCTTTATCCCGGAGCAACTGTCTCATGTTGCCAAGCCTGGCCCGTGCCATTGCATCGGGAGCAACCGACCAATCGGCGAGGACACGGGAAAGGCGTTCCTTATTTTGTCTAAGGTTTCCGACCAAGCCCGTTACACGAACCTTCTGCGCAAACTGCGCAAGTTCCTTGCCCTTGAACCCGAACGCGGACGCGAACTGAGTCGCTTGCTTTCTCGCTTCACCCTTTAGCGGAGTTCCCGCTGCCAGACCACTTATTGCTTCGCTGAATTCAGGGGCAACGGGTCTGTTCGTTATAAGCTCGAAAGAGAGCTTCTTACTGACAGCTTTCGCACCATATATCCTCTTGTGATCTGTGAATGCTGCCGCGAACTTGTTGATAGTTTTTTTGGCATCGCTTGCACGAAAGGGAATACCCCTTGAGCTTATCGAGTACTTGAACTGGACAATGACTACCGAGTGGGCATCCCCAAATGTCGGCCCCCTTCCGTGGTACAAGGTAAGGTCGGCAATCTCGACTGTTGCTGCCGAAGCGCCTGATTGATCGGCGGAAGCTAGACCTTCGACGGCTATTCCCACAAGATCATCAGATGGCATGACAAGTTGAAGAGCCTTCCGCGCTGCCCATGACTCGTGAAATTCATGGCCATCACGGGAGGCTCTTACCTTGTCGATTCGCGGACGATTTTTCTTCATAAACGGACTATGGTACGACAAATTCGCAACAGAAATTGCACGGCGCAATCGGTCGTGGCCGCGTATTTCCGCGCTTAGAATTCATTATTCTTCGTGTGCCAGCCCCCAGCATGCGTCCAGCGGGCATCCAACGACTTGCCTTCAACTACCGCTGATGCGGGCGGCAGAAGAAAATCTCGCAAGACAGCGGCCACGTCATCCAGCGTGGTCGACTGTGCGGCTAGTTGGCTTCGCTTGAGAAAAGCGTCCCATTGAGACTGCTTCGTTCGATCCTCATAGAACTTTGGCGTGAGGGCCAGGGGAGCAGTAGAAGGAACTTCCGTCTCTCGCCTCTCGAATGTCATCTTCATAGCCTGACATAGTACACGGCCGTCGAAATCGAACGAGCGGGCGAGCGTCCAGACGTCGAAGAAATCCTTCATCCGAGTGTTGGCGATGCCCAGCATCACCATCGCTTGAAATTTCTCGGCGACGACCGAGTAGCGCGAGTAGGCGCGCAGGCGTGGTGCCGGCAAGTCCGCGAACAGCGTCGGGTACTCGATCTCTTCGGGTGCGGGTGTAACGGCGTCGCCGAACCCGATGTCTATTTGTAGCGATAGACGTGCCTGCTCCAGGCGCGCTTGAATGCTTAGCCGCACGCCCTCGTACTCCTGATCCTCTTTGATGCGCCCGCCGCGCACGCTCTCGGCGAAGAACTCAAGTCCGTCCGGCTCGACCTCTGTGTTAACGATCTCGCGGAACGCCCCTTCGAGACGCGATATGTCGCTTGTGCCGAAGCTCAACAGGTCCAGGTCGCGCGTCGGGCGGTGCGGGACTTCATTCCAGGCGGAGAATAGCATCGCACCTTTAATGATGAATTGATCGTGGTGGGCGCTCTTACTTAGGCGGTAGAGCAAACGCTCAAGGGTATAGCGCGTCAGGGTCACTTGAAAATCTTCGTGGCGGGCGCGCGAAGCGTTAAGCAGGCGCTGGCGTACCGATGCTGCTATGTTCCGCCGTTCGGTCATGCCGCAGTGATCGCCTCCATGTAAGGTCTCATCACGTTGGCGACCCGACAAATCTTCGCGTAGCGCCACAGCTCGTCCGCGCTCGCGCGCCGTTTCTGCCAACAGTCGCGTAGGGCTTCCATGGCCACGTCGATGCCGATCTTGTTACGGTACTTGAAACAATCTGCCACCGTCTTCGCCGGACTGTAAATCTTCACCGTCACGCCTTCAATCGTGTGCTCTTCGACGCCCTTCGTGAGCGCCTCGCCGGAGAAGCGCACGATATTGAGCGGCGTCATGTGATCGTCACGGGTACTGTTCGGGCGGTGTGCCTTGCGATCAATCGCAACCCATACTTCAAAGGGCGTCTGAGTGGTCAGCTCGTGAAAACGGAGTGCCGAGAGGAGACATATCACGCCGCGCGGCACGCGCTGTGCGGCTTCGACCAGACTATGGTTCTCCGTCACCTGCCCATTAGGCTGTCTATAAATTCCCCTCCCTGCTCTTTCCAGTAGCCCCTTTTGCTGAAGCTGCCACAGATACTCACGCGGGATACCCTGCACCTTGAGATCTCGTGCATTCAGAACCCCTGTGTACTTCACCTTCTGTCTAAGTTGTTCAGCTTTACTCTTATTCATCACAAGACCAGTATATCACATAATCTCGGCAGATATTAACTTATGTCTCTTTTTTGTGATAGCCGTTATTTCCATAAATTCGTTTGTTGCGTTGTACAAGCGGCGGATTGCTGAGTACAGGTTGGCGACGCTCTACGAACTGAGCGCGCAGGCGCAAGAACTGAGCATGAGCTACGAGGAGCTAGAGACAATAGACAACGGTCAGATGCACTCTCTATGAGACTACCGTTACTGGCTTGCAGTCTCCTGTTTGCTGGCGTCGTCGCCCTTCGCTTGCTTACCTTGCCAGTAGCCGGGAGCGGCGTCCTGAGTACCGATTGCAGGTGAGCCGAGCAGGTTCTGCATCATGCGCATGATCCAGTTGACCTCATTCTCCCCGAGGGTTCGTTCTGTCCCGTCCTGCAAGTACAGCTTGCCGCTGCCAGGCTCACCCTCAGACGGGTGCAGGATTTCGACGCGAACCACATATTCGATGTTTATGAATTCAATCTTCTTGCCCTCTGCGATGCTAATGAACATTGGCCTCATCTCGTCCTCCTCATCTGCCTCGTCACTCTCAGCTTCGTTTACAGTTCGCCAGAAGCGGTCAGCGTTAATGACACACCTGTCCCGATCTTCCGGCAAAATAAGCCTCTTGCCTCGCGCGACGAATTGTTCCACGTGTTGCCGGTAATAGATCATCAATTCGGAAGCAGCCATGTGTGCGTAATAGAGAATCAGAGCGCCCGCCATCGCATAGAATCGGTAGTTGTCTCCGCTTGAGATGTGTAGGGGCACCGCTTCTTTTAATAGAAAGTGCTCAAGGGAGTTGCGGGCTTCCTTAAATTTCGCAACGAGATCATCAGCCTTTTGGATCCCTTTGATGAAGTCCTCTACAAAGCCTAAGCTGCGCAAAAAATTCGGATCAACTTGTGGAGGCCGAGGCATCGGGGTCGCGACGGAAAATCGCCTGGTCAACTCAGCGATGTCAGATCTGAGATACCTGATGCCGTCAAAGAGTCTGTAGGCGCAAAGGAACCGGTAATAAGGACTCGTCGCGCTGATTGACTCTCTCAATAGGGCTTCGTAAGGCGCAAAACGCGGGAACGATCCGAAGCCGCCCAGAGGCCCGATGCTTAGCCCTTCGGTAAAAGGGAGCAACAGTTGGTGAAGCAGCGGCTTGTCCTCGCCCTTCGCGTACACGTCAAGGCGTATGACAACGAGAGGGAGCCAGACAACGCGCATGAGGGTGTCCAGAAGTTGATTGATCGCCGTCCTGGCCGGAGTAAGTGTCAGCGTGGGGTGCCTCGCCTCCACCTCTACATCAATGTGCGACAGACGCCCCCCTTCACCTGGTACGAGGTCATAGAAAAAAGGTAGATAATGAGGAAACTCCAGGTTGATCGTAAGCGGGCTTTCGTTTACCCAAAGAAGGGCGTCACTACCCGTTGTTAATATCTCCTCGAGATCACCCGAAAGTGGAATGTGGTCCGAAATAATGGCGCGAACGACGTAGCGATTGGCGGCATTTTTTGTCTCAATAGTTTTGAACGCTTCAAGCTTATCAGTCGGCACTAATATGCTGAGGCAGCCGGGAAAAAGAACCTTTGGCTCAACTACGATGTAACCTTCTTGATCCATTTAAGGTAGCATCAACAGCACAAATTACAAGCTATTTATAGTTGTTCCCTTGCGTGGACTTCACTTAAAAATCAGCTCATCCCACTTAACCAGATCCATAGGCGTCTCGGGCAGCACGGCCAAATCAATAGCTTTGCGGAGCGCCAGACGGATATAACTCTGAATCGTCCAGACAAAATCTTCCAGTTGGGTTGGGGTATTATCGGGTTGTTTCGGCAGTTTTACATTCTCGGCATCGCCTCCATGCGCGATTTTACTTCGCAGATCATAAGCTGCTCGCATCTGACGAAAAATCATCCTCTGCGAGTCGGGACTTGAACCCAGGAAGAGAGCTGCGCGCAAAGACAACCTATACCGGATCTCGCCGATATACGGATCATCCTTATTATAATCCGACATAAAGAGGGCATCCGCCGCGATCAACAGGTCAACGATCTTATCTTCCAGTCGGTGACGCTCATGTGCATAGCTGAAGCGCCGGATTGCAACGTCTAAAAATTTACGATTCTTTATGTGCCCACTTTGAAGGACATCCCAAAACTGCTTGAAGGAGTTTAGCCAACGGACATCCACCTCCGTCGAGAAATGGATATCTGGCTGAAACTTGCCTGGGAAAGCTTGCTCATGACCGAAGGACCACTGATTAGTTCGGTGAATAATAGCCAGCGGGTAAACGCTTTCTACTCCGTAGAGTCTGAGAGCGTTTACGACCTGCTCGACACGGTCATTGGTTTCCGCTATTTTGGCGTCGTCCTTTTTCGCTGCCTCAAGGTCAATATCAATATCATCACCGACTATCTTCGGCAGACGGTAACTAAATCGTATCGCGCAAAGTTTCAGTTCCCGAGGATCTCCAGACCTAGTGCGGCCCCTTAACCTGCGATTTCGGTTTAGTTCATCCCCTCTTAGCTGAGTGATTTCGAGATCGTCGGAGAGGCTGACAGGGCCGTCAATCAGTACCCCCTGCAACGGGGCGACCACTTCGTACAAGAGGTCGGGGCTGTAATAAGCCTCCTCGAACGCCTTGTACTCGTGCTCAAAGTGTTCCTCATCGAACTTGTAACGACCATTGTCGATACCAAGATCGAGGATTCGTTTCATCAGCTGTTCCGCTGACGGGCTGCGCGATCTCCTGCTGTTGTTTCCCGCCATGACGTCAAGTTGTCTGGCAATTTGAGGATCGCTGCTGAGCGCTTCCAAGCAGGGTAGATACTCAGGTAGTCTGGCAAGATCCTCACCAGCAGCGAGACGCAGGAAGAATAAATCTTCCTCGTTTAGTTCTGACGAGGACTTTTGCGCGTGGGCCCGCTGCACGATAAAGACCAAGGCTGTCCGGACATATGCCTTCATGACATCATGCAAGATTTTATTCTTATAGCCCATGAACACCTACTCTAGCTCTTATTCTCTATAAAACCGATCCCAATCTGGACATAGCTTCTTGATCTATTTGATCCATAGATTACCAACGAATCTGCACAGCGATGAGAATTAAGTGAGTTCCCATCAACAACCAGGCCGGCATGGGAGCCCATGAGGGGAGGCACAAGACAACACCCGAGACCACTTCCGCATAAGGCTATCAATTTCTCCACACTATTGTTCACAGGGATCTTAATTGACCTAGTTCAAAACTCGGCAAATATCCGGTAAGCGTGTAAAATACTAATGGTCAGTACAGTAGCCGGGAGAGGATGTATTATGACCAAAATTGATCGGGAAAAGATAGTGCGAGCAGTTGTCGGATCCGCACGCCTAGAGGGCTATAAAGGGTCTCTTAAAGTGACGCCGGCGAAGACGGCCGGGGTCTCACGAACCAAGACAAAGCCCAAAGCCACCGCTAAGCGCTGATCGCGGTCATGGCGGATCGTTACGACACCACCGGCAACCCGGAGGACGAGTATTACCCCGGCACCTCCGTTCTCATCATCCTCGAAGACATCCGCGATTAGGCATTATCACAAACACTGTCTTTTCTATTTTCATCGTAGGACTAGAGCAGTTTTCAGTTGGCTGTAAGTCAGTAAAAGAGTACAGTCTCGGCATGAAAGCTTACTCTCCCGACTTATGTGCCAAGATCGCGCGAGCCTACGACGAAGGTGAGGGATCGCAGCGCCAACTGGCCCGCCAGTTCCGCGTCAGCCTCGCCTTCATTCAGAAGATGCGGCGACGCCAGCGCACCACTGGTGAACCGGCAGCGACACGCCACACCGGAGGCCGTCTACCCCTGCTCGACGCTGACGCACTATTGCTCATCACACAACTCATCCAAGAGCAGAATGACCTGACGCTCTCAGAGTTGTGCGAGTGCGTCTCTGAGAAGCGCGGCGTGAGAGGCTCTGTGCCGACCATGTATCGGGCAGTGCGCCGACTCAAACTACCGCACAAAAAAAGCTGATCCATGCCTCGGAGCGCGACACTGCACGTGTTGTGGCGGCGCGCTCGCTCTATCAAGAACTGATTGCCGCTTTGGACTTTCGCCGCTGTAAGTTTATTGATGAGTCAGGCGTCAACATCGCGATGACGCGGCTTTATGGACGTGCGCCCAAGGGTCAGCGAGTTCTGGGGAGCGCACCCCAGAACTACGGCGAGAACGTCACGATGTTGGGCGCGCTCTCATGCTCGGGTCTGGAAGCCATGATGACCGTCAACGGCGCGACTGACTCTGCGGTGTTCCGCGTCTATATCCGAGAAGTGCTCGCTCCAACGCTGCTCAAGGGCGACATCGTGGTGCTGGATAATCTCTCGGCGCACAAGGCAGCAGGCGTGCGCGAAGCGGTCGAGGCGAGAGGTGCTCAACTGATCTACCTGCCGCCCTACTCACCTGATCTGAACCCGATCGAGCGCTGCTGGTCAAAGATCAAAACTGCTTTGCGAGCGGCGAAGGCACGCACGCGCGAGGCGCTAGACGAGGCGATCACACTTGCCTTGGCAACCGTCACCGAATCGGATGCGCGAGGATGGTTCAAACACTGTGGCTATGTTCTACACTGACCTGAAAACTGCTCTAGGCATTTGCGCGCACTTTCAAGCCCCTATTTCTCATAATTATTTACGCAACTTTCAATGACCCATAAAATCATTTTTCTTCTCCCGCTCAATGTCATCACGCAGATATTGTATCTTTTGCTCGATGCGCTGTTTGTGTCGCAAGAGTTCCACCGTGTTCAGCATCGGTAACAACGACTCAAAGTAATCTACGCGGCGCTGATACATGGGGACTGCACTTCCGCTCCAGCCCCACGAGTCTGATTCGAGGGGAAGCCTGGCGAAAGCATCAAAGTCCTGGTTATAACGAAGGAAGTTTGCAATGTGACGCCGGCGTCGATCCTCAGCCATACTTCTAATCACGGCGAACAGAGTTTGCATCAAATCACTATCACTGTGCCGGCGCTCAATCATCTCATCGAGAAAATCGTCCTGCCTGTCTAAGATTACCTGGGTGTCCTTGGCGCCTTCATGCGGTATAAAAAAGTTTTGAAGGTACGAGTCGGAATAGAATTTGCCTCGCCCCTCGGCACGTACCGCCTCGACCAACCGTTCAACCACCGCGCGGTGATCCTCTCGCCGCCACAGGAACATGTAATTGCGAGAATCGTCTCGCCGGCTGATCCAATCCTTCTTGGCAAACATCCGCGCCACCCACTCTCGCCCGAAGTCGGGGTCTAGGTTGAGCAGAGTATCAAACGCGTGCCCGTCGTAATCGGTATGATGCTCAGCTTCGCACGCGCAGAAGTAGGCTTCCTTTAAGAGTCCGACGTCATCCGCGAAGACCTCCTGTAGCTTACTGCCTAGTTCCGAATGCTTTGAGAAAAGGTCGGCCAAGGCGTTGCCGAAGTTCGGCTCGGTGCTTGTCTTCTCAACAAGGATCCGCGTTACGCGAAGCACAACTGATGAATCTACCGCTGTGAATTTTAGGAGGTGATCTAAATTTCTAAGCAACTCCCGCCACGAGGCTCTCTCATACAGCCCGTACAGTATCTGAAGTCGCTCCGCCGTCGCCGCCTCTGGCGGAAGGGCCGTAAAGTAGCCGAACAGCCACGACACCCTGCCAGGGTACTCCCCGCCGGAGAGAACATCATAAGCGCGACCCGGCCCGCGCAACTGGACGAGGGCCGGGGCGAGTGCCCACGGGCCGAGGTTGAGTGAATTGCCGGCGTGCAGGTAATGGTCAAGAACAGTCTCGAATAGGGCGGCGGCGCGACGGGCTAGTTGGAGTAGTACATCGACTACGCGGGCCTGTATTTGATACTCGTAGGTGCTGCGATCCGAAGCCTGGAGGATTTCACCGCAACGCTCGAAGAATCTGTCGAAGCCCTCCAAGCCGAAACCATCTGTGTAGGCGGCCAGCCGCTCTTGCCTGACACGCTCGTACTCCTCCCAGTCTAGCTCGCGGAGCTCCTGACGGTCATCGAACAGCATCTCAGAGAGCGCGTAAGTTTCGTTAGTGAAGCGTACTCTGAGTTCCTCATCCGCCTCAATCTCAAGCCAGTCCAACACATTCAAGTAATCATGAACGATAACGCAATCGCGATATATTGCGGGGTCAAGTGCCGACCCGAGAAACGGCTGGACCTCCGCCGCGTCGCTGGTGATTATCTCCTTGTTCTTTACCTGATAGCCCGAATGGCTGTGTCTCTGGATAAGGTCAAGCACAACCTCTCGGAGTTCCGGCCTCTGGTACAGCGAGAGCACTCGCTGCCAGAGCGTCCGCCGGAATTCGAGGAGTTCTGGGGTGGCGGGGACATCAAACTGAATTATTGAGATTGAGTTTTTAGCCTTTGGCTCGTCAGTACTGAAATGCGTTTGCAGAAGTGGCTCCGTGATTGCGAGAAAGACTCGAGAGACTAATTCATCCGCCCCGCCGCGCGCCCTATCCCAGATCACGTCCGCGGTATTTCGTTCGACACGAAAACCATTCCAGTACGAACGGTGTTTCATGCCATAGCGCTCAATCAACATCCTGAGAACTAGCGACAATTCCGCTGGGCGCTTCTCAAGGTAGTCGAGAAGAAGAGAGACTGCCACGCGCGCCGCTGCTTCTTCGGCATACCGGAAATTATCTAGTACGCCCAGAATGCTGGGTGTGGGAGGCAGGTTATTACTTTTCACGAACTGTAGTTCAGAGATGGGACGCGGCTCTGGCTCTAACGAATTAATCTTGTCCCCTATATAAACGAGCGCGTCCGTCTGCTTAACGAACCAGAAGACATCGATCAGGTTGAGGAGGTCCTCATCGTCATTCCGCTCCTGAAGCCTACGCCAGGCTCGGTCAACGTGTGGGCGTAGACCTTCTCTGATCATGTCGGCGTCGAACGCGACGAGCACGGGGTTGAGTGAGTCGATGAGCTGATAGCGAAATCGCGGGAAAAAGTGCTCCAGCAGGAGCGAGTAGTCGAGGACCTGTCTTCGGAAAACTGCAAGGCAGCTTTCCAGCACAGTGGGATCCGAAGCTTGGAATTCACGTGACTTGAAGTCGCGGC
>JADMIO010690260.1_pt1 | contig 57983 bp, 44 predicted proteins | sample 8958161 | NCBI WGS metagenome assembly JADMIO01 (sample SAMN16585339, study PRJNA669376) | soil metagenome | isolation source: Crop rotation soil | place: USA: Cullars Rotation, Alabama | collected 2011
GCGACAACTTGTCCACGTGGAATTCTAAGCTTAGGATCCCAATGTGCTGGAAAGACAGGGCATGCATCCCGTGCACCTGCTCCTGCAGGTTTTGTAAATGGTGTCTACACACAGGAATCCCGCCGTTTCAGGGAAACGAATTTAGATTTCTTAACCAGCGCCAATAAGACGTATGGCGATATTGATGCTACAGTGACGCTCGGCGCTAACCGCATGCGCAGTCGTACCGACATCAATAATGTGCAGGTAACAGATTTCGTGGTAAGAGGATTATACACTGTTCAAAATGGAAGAGCGAAAAATCCGGTTTATAGTCTTTTTGAAAGGGGCATTAACTCAATATATGGCTCTGCTGATGTTTCATGGAAGCGAACGTTATATGTAAGTGGTACCGCAAGGCAGGATTGGTTCTCTACTTTATCAAAAGAAAACAATGGGATCTTGTATCCTTCTATCTCCGGTTCTTATGTATTTTCTGAAACTTTAAATGGAAAGCTTCCATGGTTATCATTTGGGAAGGTAAGACTGGGATATGCTGAAGTCGGAAGCGATGCGGATGTTCAGCCTTATACGGACCAACTATTTTATAGTGTAAATGCCAATACAATAAACAATCCCGCCGGTACTCCGGTAACCGTTGGCACCAGCGGAGCCGCTTTACCAAACAAAGGTTTAAAACCAATGCGGATAAAGGAAACTGAGGTCGGTTTGGAGTTGCGTTTATTCAATAACAGGGTAAACCTCGATGTTGCTGTTTATAAAAAGATAACGATAGATCAAATTGTTTCAGTGCAAACATCAGATGCTTCCGGATTTACAAGCACGTTGATCAACAGCGGAGAAAGTCAGAACAAAGGATTTGAAGGCTTACTAAATCTTGTCGTCTACCAGGCAAAAAATTTCAAATGGGAATTCACCGCTAATACTGCTTATAACATTACACGTGTAAATAAAATTATTACAAATACGCCTGGAGAAAGGCTTACTACGGGCACACACCCATTCAATGGCGAAGTAAGAATGGTCGTTGGTGAGGAAATAGGCCAGATAGCTGGCTTCGGATATTCAAGGGATGACAAAGGTCAAATGATTTTTCAATCCAACGGATTACCATTGCGTACACCTGGCTTCGTTTTGTTTGGAAGTGGCTTACCTAAATGGGTAGGCGGATTTACGAATACTTTTAACTTTAAAGGAATCAGTCTCTCTGTGCTCATTGATTATAAATTGGGCAATGAAATGTTGTCTGGTACAAACTTCAATGCAATTCGTCACGGCTTGCATAAAATGACGCTTGAGGGACGTGATTCTGGCTTTGTTATTGGAGACGGAGTAAATTCTTCGGGCAATACCAACACGGCAAAAGCTCCTGTACAGACTTATTGGGAGCATCTGCGTTCTCAACAAATTATCGAGCCGGTAATTTATAACGGAGGTTTCTGGAAACTTCGGCAGATCACTCTCGGATATGATTTTACCAGGTTCCTTCCATCTAAATGGCCAATCAAAGGTGTACGACTTGACCTTCTTGCCAGCAATGTTTTCATCATCAAAAAATGGGTTGATAATATTGATCCTGAAACAGTGGGTTATGGAGTGGACGGAATGGTAGGTCTTGAATCTCCAGGGGTCCCCACTACAAGAAGTTTCGGTGCCAATCTGAACATTAAATTTTAATGCTGCCAATTATGAAAAAGATAAAAAAATATAGTTTATTGTTCACGATAATTGCAACGATTGCTTCATGTACCAAAAATCTTGAAGAGATCAACGTTAATACAGTCAATCCTACTACTCTGGATCCTGCTCTTTTGCTAAATAATGCGATTATCAACGCATCATTTCCAACGAAAACGGTGATCTATGAAGCATCAATTGTTCAGCAAATGGTTACGCCCAATGGAGGCGTGCTGGCAGGAGGAAATTTCAACCAGGATAGTAGGGATGTAACCAACGCTCCGACGTGGGCCGTGTATTACCAGAATGTTATTAAATACACGCATGATGCCATCGCGAAAACAAAAGATAATGCAGCCAGATCAAATCTTTACAATATGGCGCGTATCTGGCAAGCTTATGCATTCATGGTACTTACTGACACTTACGGTGCGATTCCATATACCGAAGGAGGGGCTGGTTTAACGGATCAAATAATTTTCCCTAAATATGATCAACAGCAGGATATTTATCCGAAGCTTATACAGGAACTTACCGATGCTACTGCAGCATTGACTGAATCAGGCACTGTTGAATCTTCAGATGTTCTTTATGCAGGAAATATACCAAAATGGAGAAAGTTTGGCTACTCTCTTCTTTTAAGAGCCGGAATGCGACTGAGTAAGGTTGATCCTACAAAAGCTCAGTCAACAGTGCAGACAGCATTTGCCGCAGGGCTGATCACAGACAATACAGATAATGCCTACATGAGGCATGATGCCAATTATCTGAATCCAATTGGCAACATGCTAAACAGTACTGAAGCTGCGAACTGGTATCTCGCGAAACCGTTTGTCGATACTTTGAAAAATAATAATGATCCCAGGCTTCCAGCAATTGCTATTCGTTACAAAGGCGCAACATCAGGTCCCGCACAAACTGTCGATAAGGGCACGACTGCAGCTGTTGACCAGGTTGGGATGCCGATGGGTTATGATAACGGAACAATTGGGGGCCGCGCGACGGCTGACGGTCTTGCAAGCTTTTACGATTACAGCCAGGTGGATAGAAGAAGAATGGCAAAAACGTCCGCCCCTATGTTTTTTGTAACAGCTGCACAGACAAATCTGTTGCTGGCCGAAGCAGCTTTCAGAGGCTGGATCACATCAGGTACGCCATCGCAATATTTTTCTGATGGCATCAAAGCTCACATGAATCAATTGGCGATTTATGATCCCGCTTCTGCCGTTTCTGCTACCGACAGAGATGCTTACATCGCGGCAGTTCCTCTTGTGCCGGGAAGAGAATTAGAGCAGATCAATACACAGTATTGGATCGCTTCATTTCTAAACGGACCGGAAACATTTGCAAATTTCAGAAGAACAGGCTATCCTGCGTTAACGCCTAACCCATACGGACAGCCGAACAATCCTGATGTGCCCAACGGAACATTTATCAGGAGAATTGGTTATCCGACATCTGAGCTATCAGTGAATACCAGCAATGTAAATGCCGCTATTGCAATGATGGGTCCTGATAAATTAAGTACAAGTTTGTGGTGGGATAAATAATTTTTATAAATAGCAGCTCGACTCTATTTATTCTACATAGCGCTTTTTGAAATGATCATGACGGATGATTAGTCTTGAAAGATTTGAATATTTTTGCAGATAACACTTTTTTTTATTGCTTAAAAGTTAACCATATCATCTAACAGCGTGAATGTTGGTGACAGTGATATAAGCCTAACTAATGAAGGAAGCTACAGATCGTAATTCTTCAAAACAGAAACTACGCAGCGCTGGTTGGTTTGCGAAGAATGATAAAATGGGATTTGTTCATCGTTCCTGGTTGCGCAACCAGGGATACCCTGATGACTATTTTAGAGGGCGGCCGGTAATTGGCATTTGCAATACATGGAGCGAACTTACTCCCTGTAACGGTCATCTTCGTGACTTTGCTGAAGTCGTCAAAAAAGGAGTGCTAGAAGCCGGGGGGGTTCCCCTGGAATTTCCTGTAACCTCTCTTGGTGAAACCATTATGCGTCCGACAACAATGTTGTTTCGTAACCTGGCCAGCATGGATACAGAAGAGACACTTCGCGCGAATCCCATCGATGGCGTGGTATTGTTAACAGGTTGTGATAAAACTACTCCATCAACACTCATGGGCGCATGTAGTGTTGATTTGCCCACCATTGTTGTTCCAGGTGGTCCCATGCTTAATGGAAGATTTAAAGGAGAATGTTTAGGCTCTGGTTCTTTTAATTGGATGGTGAAAGAAAAAATGCTTGTTGAAAATTATTCGGCTGAAGACATCCTCGAGGCAGAGATCGGGGTCGCAAGAAGTGCCGGGCACTGCATGACAATGGGAACTGCATCCACAATGGCTTGCATGGTCGAGGCACTAGGGCTCACATTGCCCGGCGCTGCTGCCATTCCTGCTGTGGATTCGAGAAAAAAAGTGATGGCACAGCTTTCCGGAAGAAGAATAGTGGAAATGGTCAAAGAAAACTTGAAGCTTTCGACCATCCTCACCAGACAAGCATTTGAAAACTCTATTGTTGTTAATGCAGCCATAGGTGGTTCAACCAATTTCATTATTCATCTGTTAGCCATTGCGGGAAGAATAGGGGTGCATTTACAGCTTGAAGATTTTGACATTCTCGGAAGTAAAATTCCGCTACTCGTTAATCTAAAGCCTTCCGGAAAATATTTAATGGAAGATTTTTTTTATGCCGGCGGATTACCCGTTGTCATAAAAGAAATTAAGAAATATTTGCATGGTGACTGTATCACGGTAAATGGGAAGACACTTGCTCAAAACAATTGCAAGCCCGTTTGCTACAATGAAGACGTGATCGCAACTATTGATCATGCTTTTCAACAAAATGCGGGTATTGCTGTCCTCAGAGGAAATCTTTGCGAGAATGGCGCAGTCATCAAACCATCGGCTGCTTCCATTCAATTGATGAAGCACAGGGGTCGTGCAGTGGTCTTTGAAACGATTGAGGACTATCATGCGCGCATTGACGATCCGGATCTCGACATTGATGAAAACTCTGTGATCGTTTTAAAAAATGTAGGGCCTGTTGGTTATCCCGGCATGGCTGAGGTTGGCAATGTTGACCTTCCTGAAAAATTATTGCGTAAAGGGATCAAGGACATGATCCGCATTTCAGACGGAAGAATGAGTGGCACAGCAGCTGGCACTGTGATTCTCCATGTTTCTCCCGAATCGGCAATCGGTGGCACACTTGCGTTGGTAAAGGACAATGATATAATTGAACTGGACGTTGAGCAGAGAAAACTGCATTTAGAGGTAAGTGATGATGAACTGGAAGCAAGAAGAAAAAAATGGACTCCTCCAAAGCTCGCCACAGCAAGAGGTTATGTAAGGCTTTACATTGATCACGTGCAGCAGGCGCATCTTGGTGCTGATATGAACATTTTGAATGGTGGCTCGGATGGAGAAGTGACAAGAGATTTGCATTAAATGAATCAACCTTTGAAGACCATCCGCTTTGACAACAACAGGCATGATTGATAAAAGGAGTGAGACTCCTTCTCCCCTTTGCATAAAAAAACTGATTCAATTCAACTTACCCCTTTACAAAATAAGCATCATGAAAAAAATTTTCTTTCTTATTCAACTGATTCTTCCGTTTTTGTCGTTCTCACAAACTGCAAAAATCAAAATTGATCTTGATCGCGTAATCGATAGCATTGATCCAAATATTTACGGTGTCTTCATGGAACCGATTCATTTTAGTGGCCGGAGACTCGGATTGTCGGATACAAGCAACTTCAATACATTGTATGGGAACCTGTATGATCCCAACTCTTCGTTGGCAGACAAAGATGGGTTTAGGAAAGATTACATTGATGCGATGAAAGAACTGAAAGTAACAAACATGCGGTGGCCTGGTGGCAACTTTTTGATGGGATACGATTGGAAGGACGGTATTGGTCCGAAAGAGCAACGTCCTGTTCGCATCAACCTCGCATGGGGCGGTGTCGATAACAATCACGTCGGTACCGACGAATGGATGAAACTCAATCAGTCCATCGGTAGTGAAAATATTGTCTGCGTGAATCTTGGCCTCGCAAACATAATGGATGCTGTTTATTGGGTTGAATATTGTAACTACAAAGAAGGAACTTATTATTCCGACTTGCGTGCAAAGAATGGGCATAAGGAACCATACAATGTTCGAATATGGGATCTTGGCAATGAAGTGGACGGCTTGCCCTGGGAGCTGGGCCACAAAAATGTGGACGATTATATAGAGATTGCAAGAGAAGCGGCCAAGGCCATGAAGGCAGTTGATAACACTATTAAGTTAGTTGCATGCGGCTCATCGTGGTATAGCCAGGGCACGTGGGATGACTGGAACCGAAAAGTAATTGCAGGTCTTGGTGATAGAATCGACTATCTCTCTATTCATAGCTACTGGGAGAATTCGCCGGAGTATTATGGTCTTATGGGAGCCAGCGCAATGACGTTTGAAGAAAGAATAAAACTCGCGGCCAACGAAATTGAAAGCATAACGGCTGTCAAAGGCTACAAAAATCCGATTCGAATTTCGGTAGATGAGTGGGGTTCATTTGGCCGGAGCTTTCTCAACGTTTTGCCAGTAGCACAATCATTAAATTCATTTATCCGACACGCCGATGTAGTGAAGATGGGAAATTTTACCATGATGACTTCTTTGTTATCAAATGATCCGCAGAAAGGAACCTTCAAATCGCCTTTGTTTTATACTTTTAAATTGTTCTCGAATAATTGCCGAGGCAGTTCTATTAATACCTATGTTGCTTGCGATACATTTAGTGCGGGAAAATATAAAGGAATTCCTTATTTGGACGTAAGTACGGTTTATGCCAAAGAAAAAAGCTCGGTTATAATAAATGTGATCAATCGTCATAAAGACAAGGCTATTACCACTGAGATCGTCAATCAATCCGGGAATTTTTCTGGAAAGCCTTCTATCAGTGAAGTAACTGCTAGTGATCTGAGTGAAGCATTTAGTTTTGACAAGCAAAAAGAGTACTTACCTGTCTCAAAAGATGCAACCGTAAAGGGTAATAAAATTGTTTATTCGTTCCCACCACATTCTTTTACACAGATCATTGTAAAGGTAGAGTGAATGTGACGAAGAGAGAGTACTCACTTTGTGATTCTCTTGTTTTATTTAAATTGAACACCAAAAACGATAAACAATATTTTAACCAAAGGAATGAAGACGTTAGTTTGTACTGAACCTGGACATTTTGAATACGACCTTAGGGAACGCCCATATTTAGAAGAAGGTCGTGCTATTATCAGGATCAGGCGAATTGGAATTTGCGGAACAGATTTGCATGCCTATCAGGGCACGCAGCCTTATTTCAACTATCCAAGGATTTTGGGCCACGAGTTGGCAGGTGAGTTGATTGAATTTGATAATGCAGCTGGTTTTGAAATTGGAGAAACCGTTTCATTTATTCCTTACTTCAACTGTGGTCATTGTATTGCTTGTCGTAACGGCAAGACGAATTGTTGCGCCAATTTAAAAGTTTGCGGCGTTCATGTGGATGGTGGTATGGTTGAATATCTATCGGTACCCTCGTCGTCTCTGCTACATGGTAGCGGGTTGGATTTTGATGAACTGGCATTAGTTGAGCCATTAGCTATCGCTGCACATGGCGTAAGTAGAGCTGCTATACTTAAAGGCGAATTTGCTTTGGTGATAGGTGCAGGTCCGATCGGATTAGGAACAATGGCGTTTGCACAAATTGAGGCAGCGAAAGTTATTGCGCTAGATCTGAATGAACGACGCCTTGAGTTTTGTAAACAAAAATTGAATATTGCTCACACTATTAATCCGAGCACTACTGACGTTTTCGAAGAATTAAAAAGTATCACCAGCGGAGATATGCCAACTGTTATCGTTGATGCCACAGGAAATTTGAAAGCGATCAACAATGCCTTTCAATACATGGCTCATGGAGGCAGATATATTTTAATTGGATTACAGAAGGAGGATATTTCATTCAGTCATCCGGAATTCCATAAAAGAGAAGCCAGCCTAATGAGCAGCCGCAACGCAACGAAGCAAGATTTTGACAGTGTGATCTCTTACATAAAGAAAGGGGAAATAAAGCCAAAAGACCTTATTACTCATCGTGTGCATTTTGGCGAAGTGAAAGAAAAATTCAGGAGCTGGCTGGATCCCGCGAATGGAGTTATTAAGGCAACCGTAGAATTATGACCATATTTTAAAGAGTTCTTAACCGATAAGATTTAAAAATTACAGGGTCCTGATTCAATAAATAACAAATAATGAAGTCGATCGTAGTTTTTATATGTACAATTGTGATGGCTGTTGCAGCCAACTCCCAAAGTATTATTGATCATTCCCCAGCGGGGTTTGATATAGTGCGTGAAAATATTTCTCATGGAAAAATTGATACGATAAGTTACTCGTCAAAAACAGTGGGCACGTCAAGAAAAGCTTTGATCTACACACCTCCTGGTTACTCAAAGAAGAAAAAATATCCCGTGTTGTATTTGCTTCATGGCATTGGTGGCGATGAAAAGGAGTGGCTAAATGGCGGTCATCCTGGGGTGATCCTCGATAATCTTTACGCCGATGGCAAGATCGAGCCAATGATCGTTGTGATGCCTAATGGACGAGCTATGAAAGATGATCGTGCCGTGGGGAATATCTTTGACAGTGCGAAAGTGCAGGCCTTTGCAACTTTTGAAAAAGACCTTCTTAATGATCTCATTCCTTACATTGAAAAGAATTACCCGGTTGTGAAAGATCGTGAGAGTCGTGCTATCGCAGGTCTTTCAATGGGTGGAGGACAGTCGTTGAATTTCGGCTTAGGTAATCTCGACAAGTTTGCATGGATCGGAGGTTTTTCATCTGCGCCCAATACAAAAACACCGGAGCAATTGGTTCCAAATCCTGAAGAAACAAAAAAGAAACTGAAGCTTCTTTGGATCTCCTGTGGTGCGAGTGATAACTTGATCATGTTCAGCAAGAGAACCCACGACTATCTTGTAAAAAACAATGTTCCGCACATTTATCTCATTGAGCCGGGAGTGCATGACTTCAAGGTCTGGAAGGATGGATTGTACATGTTCTCTCAACTTATATTCAAGCCCGTGGATACTTCTACTTTTTCAAAATATCCTGTTGTGGGTGCGCCGGCATCAAGCAATGTACGTTCAGCACAATACCCACAAATATCAACAGACCACCGGGTGACCTTTCGCATAAAAGCTCCTGATGCTCAAAGAGTGCAAATCGATCTTGTCAGAAAATATGAAATGGCAAAGGACACAGGCGGTTATTGGACGGTAACAACGGATTCAATTAGTGAAGGATTCCATTACTATTCGTTACTCATCGATGGTGTTGCCGTGGCAGATCCCTCGAGTGAAACTTTTTATGGAATAGGAAGAATGGCAAGCGGTATTGAAATTCCTTTTGCGGGTGGCGGCTATTATGCAATGAGGAATATCCCGCACGGAGATATCAGGATCAAAAAATACTTTTCTACAGTTACCAATTCCTGGCGTCAATTCTATATCTATACGCCGCCGGGATATGACAATTTAAACTACAAATATCCTGTGCTCTATATTCTTCATGGAGGAGGTGAGGATGAAAGAGGCTGGGCAACCCAGGGGAAAACTGATGTAATATTAGACAATCTTATTGCAGATAAAAAAGCGAAACCAATGCTTGTGGTAATGATGAATGGGAATGTAAGCAGTGGAGGATTGGCAGGATTTGGTGAACAAAGTCTGAAAAGATTTGAAGATGAATTGAAGGACGCTGTTATCCCTTTTGTTGAAAAAAATTACAGAACGGAAACAGATGCAAATAACCGAGCACTCGCAGGTCTTTCTTTAGGCGGGTTGCAAACATTGTACGCAGGAATTAGAAATGTAAGTATGTTTTCTTACCTCGGCGTATTTAGTTCAGGCTGGTTTGCTAATCAACCGACGCTATCTGATCCTCAGTATGCGCTCATGAAAAACAATGTTGCTGAAATCAACAGTAATTTAAAATCATTTTGGATCGCTATGGGCGGCAAAGAAGATATCGCTTACAGCAATTGCAAGATCATGTTGAGTAAGTTTGACGAAATGGGAATCAAGTACACATACAGCGAATATCCCGGCGGCCACACATGGCCTGTATGGAGAAACAACTTGTACAATTTTGCACAGCTTTTATTTAAATAAATGCTTCACAATTTTATAAACACAATCGTTGAAAATGATCTTATTTCAAAGACGCAGTCTGGGAAAAATATTTTCCGCATTTGCATTGGCAGCATTCATTGTTCAATCCTCGAGTGCTCAAGCACCTAAACTAACCCTAGACTTAACTAAGCCTGGTGCTAATGTAAGTCCTATGCTCTATGGATTAATGACCGAGGAGATCAATCATTCTTATGATGGTGGTTTGTACGCGGAACTAATTCGCAACCGCGTCTTCAAAGATAATCCCTCGAAGCCCGAAGGATGGAGCCTGGTAAATGAAGACACTATCAACTCAAAAGCGGCAATCAAGTTGATGGCGACAACACCCGACAATGTTCCGTATGATGAACGTCGCCATGCGATCAACGGGGCCCTGCAAACATGCTTACGTCTTACGGTTGAAAAAGCAGGTGCAAGAGTGGGACTTGCTAATGAGGGTTACTGGGGTATTCCTGTAAAACCTTCTACTTCCTATAGAGCTTCATTTTATCTAAAAGGAACGGCCCGTACCCCACCTTTTCTCTGGCCGTGGGAACCGAAGCCCACAACTCCTCCACTTCCGGATATTGAGGACAATACTGCCGGTCCAATAACAGTAACTATTGAAAGCAATGATGGAAAAACTGTTTATGCGTCTGGCACTATAAACCTTGTCAAGAGCCCATTCTGGAAAAAATATGAGTTGACATTGACAACAAGGCCGGATGTAACGCCGACGGCCGATGCAAGGTTTGTGATTTCAACGAACCGCATCGGTCTTTACTATTTCAATCTTGTTTCTCTCTTCCCACCCACCTATAATAACCGGCCTAATGGCAGTAGGCCAGACATCATGGAAATGCTGGTAGATATGAAACCAAAATTTTTGCGTTTCCCTGGCGGAAATTTTTTGGAAGGGCCACTACTTACAGACGCTTTTCCCTGGAAACAGACCCTGGGTCCTCTGGAAAACAGGCCGGGTCATAGAGGCTCATGGGGTTATCGCCCTTCTGATGGCATGGGACTTCTTGAATTTTTGGAATGGTGTGAGGATATGAATGCAGAACCGGTTTTAGCAGTATATGCTGGTTATTCGTTGAATGGCGATCATATCGATGCAGGTCCCCTGTTACAACCATATGTTGATGATGCCCTGGAAGAAATTGAATATGTGATGGGAGATGCAAGTACTTATTGGGGCGCAAAACGTGTGGCGAACGGCCATCCCGCTCCGTTTAAACTGACATATGTGGAAATTGGCAATGAAGATTGGTTTGACAGGTCGGGTAGTTATGATGGAAGATTCAACCAGTTCAGGGAAGCAATAGAGAAAAAATATCCTCATCTCATTTGCATTTCAACAATAGCCGATGCACAATATCCAAATTTGAAAGTAACAACCGGCAAAAAGCCAACAGTGCTCGATGAGCATTACTATCGCAATTCGTGGGAAATGTGGGAGAATGCCTCCCAGTATGATAAATATGACCGCAACGGTCCAAAGATTTTTGTGGGAGAATGGGCTACACGTGAAGGTGCACCAACTACTAATTTGAATGCTGCATTGGGCGACGCTGCATGGATGACGGGCATGGAACGTAATTCCGACATTATCATCATGTCTTGTTATGCGCCCTTGTTTGTGAATATAAACACAGCGACTGCAACGGCTCCAAAAGCCTGGCAATGGGATTCGGATTTGATTGGCTACAATGCTTTAAACAGTTTTGGTTCGCCTTCTTATTATGTACAGAAATTATTTAGCCAGTATTTAGGCAATAAGATTGTATCAACAACAGCAGAAAATATTCCAACACAACAGCGTCCGCTTACGAGTAGAGACAGTGCCCAAGGTATTACGACACCACAGCTTGTGCCGACTCTATTTTATAGTGCGACTATGGATGAAGGCTCCGGAATGATTTATCTGAAACTCGTTAATACCAGCGCAAAAAAACAACCGATTCAAATCGATCTTAAAGGAGTTACGAAGGTATTGCCTGGTGCAACGTTAATAGTTATAAAAGGTAGTAAGCCTGATGACACAAATACAATTAATGATCGTGAAAAAATCGTTCCTGTTACATTGAAAATTAAAGGTGGTGCTCCAGTATTTACGAGAATGCTTGATCCATATTCTGTAAACATACTGCAATTACAAAGCGCAAAATGAACACAGTGGCAAGAGTTGTGAAATTTTATTACTAGCACTTCTTTAACTACTGTTCTTCATTGCCCTTTTCACCCCTAAGTCTGTCGCCTTTACCCCCTGCAGCCAATATGCGGATGTCCTATATTTGGTTCAATCAAAACAGACATCGTGACCAAACATTCTTTATACATATTCGGCCGTGGTACGTTATGGGTACTTTTTACTTTTAATATGGCCACGCGGATCCTTGGGCAAACTGCGAGCGACTGGAAACTGGAAAAAATGCCGGCAGACCTTGAAACAGATTTTGCACTTAGCGCGCTTCCGCCGCAATTGCGTGCCGCCGCGACAGTATATTTATTAGACCCTGACAAAGGCTACTATATCAGCAGGCAGGGAACAAATGACTTCGTTTGTTTTATCGCAAGAACCGAATGGGAGTGGGCGGAATTTAGGCAAGACGTTGCCACCCCGATTAGTTACGATGCCGAGGGCGCCAGGGCCATTATGCCTGTTTATCTTGACGTAGCGACGATGCGCGCCTTTGGCAAATACTCACCAGTCCAGATTAGAGATACAATAATTGCGCGAATCAAAAGAGAATACTACAAGGCTCCTTCGCGGCCAAGAATCTCTTACATGGAGGCTCCCATGATGCGGGTGTATACAAGCAATGATCCCGGCAACAATCACGTAGCTTCTGTAAGCATGCCCCATTACATGTATTACGCTCCGTACCTTACGTATTCGGACTTGGGCCTTGATTCCAATTCTACACAGCAGCCTTTCTTGGTAAACCCCGATGCTATGTTGTTGGATGATGGTCACAAAGGCCCTTATGCATACCTTATCACACCGCTTAACGAAGCTGAAACATCTAAAATACGGGAATCACAACAGTCACTTTTGAAGCGTCTGGAAGACTACAAGCCTTACTTTAAGGTTGAAGGGATAATGAGCAGTCATCATCACTGATGTTAGAGTGGACATCAGCCGCGACACAAAAGAAAAGGCTGCTCATTGTTGAGCAACCTCTCGAAAAAATCATTGAAAACAATCAATGTAGCCCGTACGAGATTCGAACTCGTATCACCACCGTGAAAGGGTGGTGTCCTAGCCCTTAGACGAACGGGCCCTGTTAAAGGACGGCAAAGATACTTGGCGATAATTTTTTAGCCAAAATTATTTACTCATTTAGTGTCACCGCCGGTACAAATTAACTTAAATCATAAACTTGAATTAATGGCAATGACGTAACTTTGCCCCTCTCAAAAGAGTATCTCCGGGTCAATTGTCCGGAGAAAAATTAAACGCAAAATTTTATACGAATCATGAGTACAGTAAAAGTAGCCATTAACGGATTTGGTCGTATCGGAAGGCTTGTGTATCGCCAGATCTACAAAATGGACGGCATTGACGTAGTAGCCATCAACGATCTCACCAGTCCAAAGGTCCTCGCTCATCTGCTTAAGTATGACAGCGCGCAGGGTCGTTTCGGCCAGGATGTAACCTCTACCGAAGATTCAATTGTTGTAAATAAAGACACGATCCGGATTTATGCACAAAAAGATCCCGCACAAATTCCCTGGAAAGATCATGACGTGGATGTTGTGCTGGAATGCACAGGTTTTTTTACGGATAAGGAAAAAGCAGAGGCACATTTGAAAGCAGGCGCAAAACGTGTTGTCATTTCTGCACCGGCTACCGGCGATCTGAAGACAATTGTTTTCAACGTTAATCATAACCTTCTCGATGGATCTGAAACCGTGATCAGTTGTGCTTCATGCACTACCAATTGCCTGGCCCCGATGGCGCAGGTACTGGATGAAAAATTCGGGATCGTGAACGCATTGATGACAACCATCCATGCTTATACCAACGATCAAAACACGCAGGATGCACCGCATCCTAAAGGCGATCTTCGCCGTGCGAGGGCCGCTGCGCAAAATATCGTTCCCAACACAACCGGAGCGGCAAAAGCGATCGGCCTTGTGTTGCCGAGCTTAAAAGGTAAAATGGATGGAAGTGCTCAGCGCGTTCCGACATTGACAGGCTCACTCACAGAACTTACAAGTATCCTGAATAAAAAAGTTACCCTTGACGAGGTGAATGCTGCCATGAAGGCCGCGACGAATGAAAGCTTCGGATATACAACGGATGAAATTGTAAGCAGCGATATCATCGGGATGACCTACGGATCATTGTATGATGCCACTCAAACAAGGGTGCAAACAGTAGGCGATACTCAACTGGTAAGAACTGTGAGCTGGTACGATAATGAAATGAGTTATGTGAGCCAGCTTGTGCGCACGGTGAAATATTTCGCAGGCTTGATTTCGAAATAATTTTTATGAGCCCGGCGTCGGTGCTGCTATTAAAGCGTCCGTTGCGTCGCACTCCCGATAGCTATCGGGATCAAAGGTTCTGAACGCTAATGATCAAATTAAACCACATAAAGACTTTCAATTTTCTGAAAGTCTTTTCTTTTTAAGCTAATAAAGTCCTCCCGTTGGGAGGATTTAGGAGGGCCCATGTCAAAATTCTCTTCTTACAACTTCAAAGATCAAAAAGCATTGATCCGTGTTGATTTCAATGTTCCGCTAAATGAAAAATACGAGATCACTGACGATACAAGAATAAAAGCGGCTATTCCAACGATCAGGAAGATCCTTGATGATGGAGGAAGCGTTATTCTTATGAGTCATTTGGGAAGACCCAAGGATGGACCGACTGAAAAGTATTCATTGAAACATTTGGTTGTTCATTTGAGGAAATTACTCCAGGGTGCCACAATATTTTTTGCCAATGATTGCATCGGTGAAGAAGCGAGGCAGATGGCAAAAGACCTGCAACCCGAAGAGATCTTATTACTAGAAAATCTCCGTTTTTATAAAGAGGAAGAAAAAGGTGACAAAGCCTTTGCCAAAAAACTTGCAGAGTTGGGTGACGTGTATGTGAATGATGCATTTGGTACCGCACATCGTGCTCACGCATCGACTGCAGTGATCGCGGAATTCTTTCCTCCTGAAAAAAGAATGTTTGGCCTGCTGATGGAAAACGAAATTGCCAGCGCAGAGAAAGTATTGAATGATTCACAAAAACCTTTCACGGCCATTATTGGCGGAGCAAAGGTTTCAGACAAAATCTTAATTCTCGAAAATCTATTAGATAAAGCCACTGACATTATCATTGGTGGTGGCATGGCATATACATTTGAAAAAGCCCAGGGTGGTCATATCGGCAATTCGCTTTGCGAGGAAGACAGGCTCGAAACGGCTAAAGAATTATTAGCAAAGGCCGAAGAGAAAGGTGTGAGCATTCATTTGCCATCAGATTCTTTGATTGCTAACAAATTTTCGAATGAAGCAGAAACCTCGACTGCGCCAAGCAATAATATTCCGAATGGCTGGATGGGTTTAGACATTGGCGTCAATGCCTGCGACCAGTTTTGCAATGTGATCATGCACTCAAAAACCATTTTGTGGAACGGACCAATGGGAGTTTTTGAAATGGAGAAATTTCAGCATGGCACGAAATGCATTGCGGACGCGATCGCTAAATCGACACAAAAAGGAGCGTTTTCATTGGTGGGAGGAGGAGACTCCGTATCCGCTGTGAACCAATTTGGCTTCGCCAGCAAAGTGAGTTATATCTCTACGGGAGGCGGCGCCATGCTTGAATATTTCGAAGGGAAGACCCTGCCCGGGATTGCGGCAATTGAAGGTTGAAGATTAGAGGAAGTTCCTTGAAACTTGAACATTGATCATTCGATAGACGTGGGCTCCCGAAAAAATGCTCAATGTTCAACGCTCAATTTTCAATATTCAGCGTGAGATCACCGTCATTTGCTGCCATTCACCGTCAAAAAAATATCTGTTACCGGATAATCTTTACCCATATCCCCAATTTCAAGTTACTTCGTATCCAGATTTTCAATTTTAAAAACATTAATTTTATTATTCACTAAAACTTACGATTATGAAAAGAACCGGATGGCTCGTTGTCGGCGGAATTGTTTTAATTCTTTTCTTCTGGGGTTGTTCGCAGCAACGGGGACTTGCGACGGCGGATCTGAATGTTCAAAATAGATGGAGCGATGTAGAGACAAACTATCAGCGTCGCACGGACTTATATAGTAGTGTTGTTAAAACGATCGAAGGTTCTGCAAATTTTGAAAAATCAACTTTGAAAGAAGTGGTTGATGCAAGGGCGAGGGCAACCTCTGTGCACGTTGATGTCAATGATTCGACAAGTTTGCGGCAGTTCCAGCAGGCACAGGCTCAGCTGCAGGGCTCTTTCAGTCGTTTGATGGCAGTGGCAGAAGCATATCCTGATCTGAAAACAACGAAATCATTCCAGGATTTCCAGGCACAGATCGAAGGAACGGAAAATCGTATCAACGTAGCACGCCGGGATTTTAATACGTCTGTCAATGCGTATAATCAAAAAGTAAGATTATTCCCGAATAATATCTTTGCTGGTATCCTGGGTTATCATGCAAAAGGGTTTTACAAAGCAGATCCGGGAGCAGAAAAAAATCCTGATATTGATTTTAATATTAAGTAATTCTTAATCCCGAATGTCTTTATTCAAAAGAAAAGAATTCTTCACTGACGAGGAAAAACAAGCTATTGTCGATGCGGTAAGAGTAGCTGAGCAACGCACAAGCGGTGAGGTAAGGGTTTTTGTGGAAAGTCATTGCCGCTATGTGAATGCGATTGACAGGGCAGTAGAGATCTTTGAAAATCTCCAGATGCACAAGACCGAATTAAGAAATGCAACACTGGTTTACGTGGCAACGAGGGACAGGCAGCTCGCTGTGTTTGGAGATGAAGGCATCCATCAAAAAGTTGGAAATGAATATTGGGCCAATGAGGTTGTGAAAATGATCAATGCTTTTAATCGTGATAATATTGCTGATGGCATTCGCCAGTGTGTACTGAATATCGGTGAGGCACTTGCCCTTCATTTTCCTTACAACAGGACTACAGATAAAAATGAGTTGCCGGATGATATTGTTTTCGGCAAATAATATTCAATGAAACGTTTACTTCTATTTTTTGTTCTCTTTATTTCTGTGTTTGCAAAAGCGCAGGATGATAAGGATATTCCTAACAGGCCAAGCCCACCGAGGTTGGTCAATGATCTTACGAGTACATTGACGCCGGAGCAGGTACAGGCGCTGGAACAAAAATTAGTGGCATATGACGATAGCACATCTTCGCAGATAGCTGTTGTTTTGGTCAATTCGCTTTCGGGTTATGATGTCAGCGACTATGCGCTCAGGTTGGGACGCAAATGGGGAGTGGGCGGAAAGGAACATAGCAACGGCATTGTGTTACTGGTTGCAAAAGAAGATCACAAGATCACGATACAGGTTGGCTATGGATTGGAAGGAGCTGTTCCGGATGTAACGGCAAAAAGTATCATTGACAATGATCTTACTCCGAATTTCAAAGAGGGAAATTTTTATCGGGGTATTGATGATGCAACGGATGACATCATAAAGGCCGCGGCAGGTGAATACAAAGCTCCTGCTGGTTATAATAGAAAAGGTAAAGGACTACCGATCGGAGGGATCATTGTGTTTTTGATTATCCTCTTCGCGATTTTTGGTTCGCGAGGCGGCGGCGGAAAGGGAGGCATGATGTCACGAAGAGGTTATGGTAATTTCTGGACAGGTTTGATCCTTGGGAACATGTTGAGTGGTGGATCAAGGGGCGGCGGCTGGTCAGGTGGAAGCAGTGGTGGTGGTTGGTCCGGCGGCGGAGGTGGTGGTGGATTTGGCGGTTTTGGTGGCGGAGGCTTTGGCGGCGGCGGAGCTAGTGGGGGATGGTAGCAGTCGGCAGTCAGCAGTCAGTATAGAAGATAGGTGCAGAATTTAAAATTTTTATTGGCCTTTCAGCTTCCTAATTTTTTCTAAATACTCTTCGAATTGTTTCAAACTAAAACTACTTAGGTTTTGCTCTTTATTTAATCCTCCTTTTTGGGCGGCAAGTACCCCATACTTTACATCATTGAATCCATTGATCGAGTGAGCATCTGGATCGATGGAGATCAAGACATTTTTTTCAAGGGCATAATCGATCCAGCGCCAGTCGATGTCCAATCGTCTTGGATGCGCATTTAATTCTATTGCCACATGATTTTCTGCACAGGCATCAACAATTCTTTTATGATCTACAGGATAGCCGTTCCTGCTAAGCAATAATCTTCCTGTCATATGACCAAGAATGGTAGTGTAGGGATTTTTTATTGCGTTCAGTAACCGCATCATTGCTTTTTCTTCATTCATCTTAATGTTGCTGTGTATGGAAGTAATGACAAGATCGAATGTGGCGAGAATATCGTTTGGGTAGTCAAGACTTCCATCATTCAAAATATCGCATTCAATACTTTTGAAGATCTTAAATGCCTGTCCCGATCCTTCGGGAGCTTTCAGTTTGTCATTCAATTCATCAATATACCGGTGTTGCTCCCTTATTCTTTCCGGTGTCAGGCCATTGGCATAAAATGCAGACTTCGAGTGATCGGTGATCACGAGGTATTCGTAACCTCTTTTGACAAGGTTATTTGCCATCTCTTCGATCGTATTCAAACCGTCACTCCAGTTACTATGACTATGGATGATCGCCCGAACATCTGAAGGTTGAATAACATCTTTCAGCTTATTTTCTTTAGCCTTCGCAAGAATAGAATCATTCTCTCTTAATGCCGGGATAATAAACGGCAATCCCGCGGTTTTAAAAATTTCTTCCTCGCGGGCAGCTTCGGTCGAAAGGGGGTATTGTTTTTCCCAGCCTATCAGGAAATCATCGCTGCAACTGGTTTGGAAAAGCTTTTTGCAGAACGAAGCATCATCAACCAGGTAAAATCTAAGTTTTACATTTTCTTTTCCTTTAAATAAGATCGTTTCTGCGTCTTCTTCGATAGCGTCAAACCCTTGTTCAATGAAAAATTTTTTGAGGTCATGCGAGGAAGTTGTGGTGCACCATTCCAGTTCATCAATGGTTTCCAATTGTCTCCTGAAAGAACCGGTGACTGCTATTTTGCTTTTTGTGAAGTGAGCAGATATTTTGTCATGCATTGCATGGGCATAGCTTTCTATCTGTGCATAGAGATAAGTTCCCTGGTTTTGCAAATAGAATTCGATCGATTCCCGGATGTTGTCCTGGGTCTTTTCTCCGAAACCTTTGTATAGAAGCAGCCTGTTTTCATTACAGGCATACAAAAGCTCGCCGATCGACTCCACCTCTAAATCTTTCCAGATCGTGTTTATCTTTTTTGGGCCGATCCCTTTTATGTTTAGCATCTCGATTATTCCAACCGGGGTTTTCTCAAGATAATCGTTGAGTGTTTTCATTTTGCCGGTTTCGATCATCTCAAGCACTTTTTTCCCGATACTGTCCCCAATGCCTTTAATGCTGAATATTTTCTCCTGCGGTGTTTCGCTAAGCTGTAAAGGCAGCTTTTCAATATTGAACGCCGCGATCGAATATGTTTTCGATTTAAAGGAATTTTCTCCGTGGATCTCCATCAGCTTGGAGAGGAGTGAAAAATTATCTGCGATTGCGTTGTTGTTCATTGCCCCGGCCCTTGCCCCTATCTCCGCCTCAGGCGGAGTGTTTATAAACACTCAAACAAGAGAAGGGGATTTTTTTTGATTTAATTTTTCAATGATGTTCAGAAAGTTGATCCCGATAGCTATCGGGAGAGTGACACAACAGGCGGTCAATCGTGTTCCTGCAGCTAAGTACACAAACATCAACTTCAAACCAAAGTAACTACTATTTTGAACAAGTCGATGCCCCATCCTCTGAAGGGGAGTATTTTAAAATTCTCTACAGTTATAATCATGAACATTTATGGAGGAGAGGAGTATAACTGAAGCTGTTTCGATCTAAGTTTTCCGCCTTAGGCGGAGACAGGGGGCGGGGCAAACAAAAGTCCCGACTATTGTCGGGACTCGTTATAACATTCATAAGTTTTTCAACTTATTTTTTCTTTGCTTTCTTAGCAGCTTTCTTTTTAGGAGCGGCTTTTTTCTTAGCAGCTTTTTTCTTTGTTGCCATGTTTTTAGAATTTAAAATGGTTAGTAAAAAAACTTATCGACAGTAAAAATAGAAAATTTTTTAAACTGTCAAAAGTTTTTTCAACATTTTTAAAGACATGGATGTGGAAAACCGGACCTACGCAGAAGCTTCAACTCCATTCACAGAAACAAATGTTCTGTTATTCTTTCCTTTTTTGAATTCAACAACACCATCAACAAGTGCAAACAAAGTAAAATCTTTTCCAACGCCAACATTTTTTCCGGGATGATAAACAGTACCGCGTTGACGAAGAATAATGTTGCCGGAGATAACTGGCTGACCACCGAAAATTTTTACACCAAGGCGTTTGCTTTGCGAGTCGCGTCCATTCTTTACACTGCCTTCACCTTTTTTATGTGCCATCTTATTTTATTTTGAAATTTTGAATTGGGAGATTTTGGAATTGAGTTGGAAATTGACCATTTCCCAATTCCACTTTCCAAAATTATTTTATGTCAGTTACTTTGATCTGTGTGTATTGTGTTCTGTGTCCTCTTTTTTTGTGAAAACCTTTTCTTCTTTTTTGTTTGTAAGCGATCACAGTATCTCCTTTAACATGGTCAACAATTTCAGCCTTGATCTTTGCTTTTATATCTTTCCCTAAAGAAAGTTTTCCATCTTTATCAACCAGCGATATTTCTTCAAATTCCACTTTATCGCCTGGCTTGCCGCCAAGGTGAGGTACATACAAAGTCTGGTCTTTTTCCACTTTATATTGCTGACCCGCGATTTTTACAACTGCAAACATAATTTGAAAATTTAGGCCCCGGACCGCCCTGGGAGGGTATCCTTCGGGGGAGCGCAAAGGTAGGGGTTAAATTCTAACCGGCAAACAGAAAACCAAAGTTTTAAGGCAGTAAATCGGCTAAAGTCAACCATCCTTCTATATATATTTGTGTACCCGTTCAAATGATCGTTAGGGCGGGTTTAAAGCTTGTCACCTGTTTTCCAGATGGCATGAGGGCTAATTCGGATGAAAATCAAATCGTTTTTAGCGAAACCCTTCGCTTCATATATATATAAAGGTATCCGCAAAGATATTCTTAACGCGGTTGAGGACCAGGAAACCATACTCCGACAACTGATCAAAACCGGCCGGAATACCGAGTATGGGAAAGAGCATGGGTTGATGAATGTGAATTCCTACGAAGAGTTCAGGCAAGCCATTCCTATCAGGGACTATGAACAAATGCGGCCTTATATCCAGAAGATAAAAGAGGGAAAACATAATGTGCTGTGGAAAGGCAGACCTATTTATTTCGCAAAGACTTCGGGTACCACAAGTGGGATAAAATATATACCGATCACAAAGGATTCGATACCCAATCATATCAATACGGCACGCAACGCATTGTTGTGCTACATGGCCGAAACAGGCAAAACAAAATTCTCCGATGGAAAAATGATCTTTCTTTCCGGCTCACCTGAGTTGGAAAGAGTAGGGGATGTTCCAACAGGAAGATTGAGTGGCATCGTTAATCATCATGTGCCGAGCTACCTGCGAAAAAATCAATTGCCCACCTATACCACAAATTGCATAGATGATTGGGAAACGAAACTGGATAAAATAGTCGAAGAAACGATCAACCAGGATATGACTCTCATCAGCGGCATACCACCATGGATGCAGATGTATTTCGACAGGCTGATCGAAAAGACAGGAAAAAAGATAAAGGATGTCTTTCCTAATTTTTCAGTGATGGTTTACGGCGGTGTAAACTTCGAACCTTATAAAGCAAGATTGCTCGATAGCATAGGACAAAAGATCGATTCGATCGAAACCTTTCCGGCGTCAGAAGGATTCATGGCTTTCCAGGATTCGCAACAGGAAGAAGGATTATTATTAAACACGAACAGCGGGATCTTTTTTGAGTTTGTGCCCACTGCCGAAATTCTTAATGAGAATCCGACACGCCTCCGATTGAAGGATGTCAAGGTGGGCGAGAATTACGCAATGGTTATCAGCAACAATGCTGGCTTGTGGGCGTACAATCTTGGCGATACAGTAAAATTTATTTCGATCCAACCGTATCGTTTGGTCGTTACAGGTCGTATTAAACATTTTATTTCCGCTTTTGGTGAGCATGTTATTGGAGAAGAGGTGGAACAGGCATTGATGAAAACAGCAAATGAAGAACACGTTCATATTACTGAGTTTACCGTAGCGCCCCGGGTAGAGGATATTGATGGAAAAAGTTATCACGAATGGTTTATTGAATTTGAAAATAAACCTTCTGATATGAAAGAATTTATTGCAAAACTTGATGCACAAATGCGTGCTAAAAATATTTATTATGACGACCTGGTCTCGGGAAACATCCTTCAACCATTAAAAATAATTCCTGTCCGCAAAAACGGATTTATTGATTACATGAAATCAATTGGTAAATTGGGCGGTCAAAACAAGGTGCCCAGGTTAAGTAATGACAGGACAATTGCGAATGAATTGATGAAATGGGCAGAGAATGACCTGGTCCTTCATAATGAAAATAATGAATGATAAATTGTTGAATGGTTGAATTGTTGGGTGCACTAACAATTAAACAGTGTGGCAATTAAACAATGACCACTGACTTACTGACTAATGACGACGACTGACTCCCACATAAAACGCATTGCTATTTTTGGTTCCACCGGTTCTATTGGCATACAGGCTTTGGATGTAATAAAAGCTAATCCTGATAAATTCTCTGTTGAGATACTAACGGCGCATAAAAATCACGACCTGCTCGTGAGACAAGCGTTACAATTCAATCCAAACATCGTAGTCATTGTTGATGAAAGTAAATATGCGGAAGTGAAGGATGCACTTGCATCGACAAACATAAAAGTTTTTGCAGGCGAGAAAGCGTTGGAGGAAGTCGCCGCCATGGATTGCTACGACCTGATGCTAGCGGCAATTGTTGGTTATGCTGGTTTGCGACCTACATTAAAGGCGCTTTGTAACGGTAAAACAATTGCCTTAGCTAACAAAGAGACCCTGGTGGTTGCTGGTGATATTGTGATACAAAAAGCGGTGGAGAACCGGGTACCAATCATCCCCGTTGACTCAGAACACTCAGCGATATTTCAGTGCCTGATTGGGGAAACCAGGAACAGGATCGAAAAAGTAATTCTTACCGCTTCAGGAGGTCCTTTTCTTGGACGTAAGCCAAACTACCTGGTAAATGTGAAAAGAGAACATGCCTTGCAACATCCCAACTGGAGTATGGGCGCCAAGGTAAGCATCGACTCGGCTACATTGATGAATAAGGGACTTGAAATGATTGAGGCGAAGTGGTTGTTCAATCTTCAACCGGAACAAATACAGGTGCTGATCCATCCGCAAAGTGTCATACACAGCATGGTCCAGTTCGAGGATGGAAGTATCAAAGCGCAGATGGGTGTGCCTGATATGAGACTTCCGATTCAATATGCGCTTGCATTTCCCAAACGTATTCCAAGTGATTTCCCCCGTTGTGACTTCAGGAGAATGAATACGCTCACATTTGAAGAGCCCGATATTAAAACTTTCCGTAACCTGGCCCTTGCCAGAGAAGCTTTATTCAAAGGTGGTAACCTTCCCTGTATCATGAATGCAGCGAATGAACTGGCCGTATTTGCATTTCTGCACAACCGTATTGGTTTTTTAGATATTACAGACATCGTTGAGAAGACCATGGAGAAGGTTTCATTTATCGATCACCCCACACTCGACGAGTATTTTGAAAGTGACGGCGAAGCCAGGAACTACGCTGCCGATATCATGCACCTCTGAGGATTTTTGATTTTTGATTGCGGATTTAAGTGTTTCCACCGGTCTCTTCTTTAGTCATTGTTAAAACCACTTCCCGCTCAACCAAATCAAAAATCAGAAGTCAAAAATCTAAAATTAAAACAAGATATTTGCAACTCAAACAAAAAATAGGTCCCGCCAGGCGGGATTTGAAATATGAGTTTACTAGCTATTAATTGGCCGCAGGTTGGACTACAAGCAGGGCAGCTGTTGCTGGCTTTATCTATATTGATCATCTTACACGAATTTGGTCATTACATCACCGCAAGATGGTTCAAGTGCAGAGTTGAAAAATTCTTTTTGTTTTTTGATCCATGGTTTGCGCTTGTCAAAAAGAAAGTAGGCGATACAGTTTATGGCATAGGATGGTTGCCACTGGGTGGTTATGTAAAGATCTCGGGGATGATCGATGAGAGCATGGATAAAGAACAAATGAAGCAACCGCCGAAAGAATGGGAATTCAGGAGCAAACCGGCATGGCAGCGCTTGATCATTATGCTCGGTGGGATCATAATGAATGTGCTGGTAGCATTTGTCATCTATGCGTTCATCTTAATGATCTGGGGTGAGAAGAAAATTCCAACGAGCTCCATGAAATATGGTGTGCATGTCGTCGACAGCACTTTATATAAAATTGGGATCCGTAACGGTGACAAGATCCTTGCTGTGAATGGAAGGGCCATAGATGACTATGATAAACTGCGTCGCAAGCTATTGCTTGGAGAAAATCTTACAATAGAAAGGAATGGACAGCAAATGAACCTGGATCTGCCGATCAACCTGATCGGGCAACTGGTAGAAAATAAAGATAAAAATGTAGGTGGATTTGTTGAACCAAGAACACCGGTCATTGCATTTTATATCCCCGATACTTCAAAGATCTACAGAGCCGGCCTGAGGAAGAATGACCAGATCATCGGTATTGATTCAAATCGCTTTCAGTATTTCGATGAACTGCAAAATAAGTTGGCAGAAAAAAAGAACAAGAATATTGTTCTTACAGTAAAAAGAAACGGGCAGGATGTAAGTTTTCCCGCGCAAGTCGACAGCAATGGCAAACTTGGTTTCTCTCCATATGGTGCGTTTAATGACTTTGAACAAATGGATAGCCTGGGTTGGTTGAAACTAAATACTCAGAAATACGGATTCTTTGCCGCGTTTCCTGCAGGTGTAAGAAAAGCAGGTGAGGAGCTTGCATTTTATGTTGATCAGTTCAAGAAAATATTGAATCCCCGAACTGGTGGTTACAAGGGATTGGGTGGCTTCAAAGCAATTGGTTCTATATTTCCGAAATATGGATGGAACTGGGAATTGTTCTGGACAATCACCGCTTTTCTTTCCATCGTTCTTGCTTTTATGAATTTGTTGCCTATTCCCGCTCTTGATGGAGGGCACGTTATGTTCACTCTTTACGAAATGGCTAGCGGGCGAAGACCAAGTGATAAATTCCTCGAGTATGCTCAAATGGTTGGAATGGTCCTGTTGTTCGGATTGATGTTGTATGCGAATGGGAATGATTGGTTCGGATGGGGGAAATAAGTGGAAAATAGGAAGTGGCAAATCGAAATTGGTTTCTCAATTTTCAACTATAATTCAATCCCGATCTTCTTCATCAGTAACGATGCATTCATGCTGCGGCAAATGCCTTCTTTCAGAACATAATCAAAGTAGAGTTCTTCACCCCTGACCTGCACATCAAAATGATAGTTATGAATATCAGCCGGAAATTCTTCGGCAAGTTTTGTTAACTCAAGGTCGTGCGTTGCTACGAGTGCAAAAGCTTTTTCCTTTACGAGTTGTTTGATGAATGCTTTCGAGCCCGCGTGCCTGTCGGCTGAATTAGTGCCTCTCAATATTTCATCAAGCAATAAGAGAACTTTTTCGTGCTTGTTTACAACGTCAATGATGTGTTTCAATTTTTTTAATTCCGCATAGAACGTTGAAGTGTTTTCTTCAAGATTATCATTCACCCTCATGCTGCTGATCACTTTCATGTTTGAAACAATAAATTCCTTTGCACAAACGGGGGAGCCCATCATAGCCAGGACAACATTGATCCCTGTACTTCGTAAAAAGGTACTCTTGCCTGCCATGTTTGAGCCGGTGATCAAACTAAGTTGCTGACTTCCTTTTACTATAAAAGAATTGTTTACTCTCTTCTCACCGGGTATCAACGGGTGCCCCATTTCTTTGGCCATCAATACACCATCGTCAGAACTTAACTGAGGAAAGCTCCATTGGGGATGATTAAAACAAACTGTAGCAAGTGAAACGAGTGACTCCATTTCGGCAACGACATGAAACCAATGATCGACTATTTTTTCCTTTCCTGATTTCCATTTTTCCAGGGAAAATAATTGTTGAAGATCCCAAAGAAAGAAAATATTCAGTGGTACATGAACAAGCGGGTTGTATCGGTAATCCAGGCGCTCCAGGATCTTTTTTAATTGCAGTATCGAACCAGATGCTCTTTGTGTTCCTTTCACCAGGTCTTCCTTTAATGATCGCGTAAGTTCTGTTTTTGTTTCAAGTTTTTCTATCCAGCGAATACTTTGAAAAAGAGTTTCCAGTTCAGGTACCATCTTATTCAAAAGAGCATAATCGGTCATGAAGTACTTCGTAATACTAAAGGCGATCGCAAAGAACAGCAATAATAACGGGAAGAACAATGATGAAGGGATAACAGAAAATATATAAAGTAACAACACAGTAATGGCTGCTGCAGGTAATATAAATCGTATCGATCTCCACGCAATGCTGTCACAAAGTTTATTTGGCTGCTGTATCCATTTTGTTACTTTTTCTTCTGAATCTATTGTGACCTGGCTTTCTATGCTGTGTGATCTGAACTGCTGCAATGAAAAAATAATTGAACTGAGCTCTTTTGCTGAGTCCTGCCGTTTTTTGATAAGCTCGGTTTGAACAGAGTGTAATAGCCAATCAGCGAATAATTTGTTTCCTTGCTCAGAATTGGTGCGGTTGATGTATTGATAAAGCGATGCTTTGCCAAAGAGGTCAAGATCATTTGCGTAGTCATGATGAGCGGGCTGAAAAGATTGTCCATCCAACCGATAAGTAAAATGGTGATGAATGATGTTTATTTCTTCCTTGTTGATCTCTATCAGCCTTTTTGTGTTTTCAATCTCTTCACGATTATTGACGTCCCTGGTCACGAAAAAGAGAAAGACTCCGATTAGAACGACCGCGACGATCACCGCGGCTATCCAGTTTAAAGGCCACAATTCCCAGAGGGCAATGCCGGCACCGACAAGTGAAAAAAAGCGAAGCCACGCCAACCTGCTCTTCTTTCTAAGAAGATTCGCCAACAGGTGATCGAGTGATGCAAGATGTTCTTTGTAAATTTTTAATGGATCGGGATTTTGCATTTGATAAAACTAAATCATTTTGAATGAGGTCGAAGGAACGCGGGGGACGGCTAGTGGCACACCTTGCCCTTATTTCCCGCAGATTGCGCTGATTCCGCAGATAGATAATAGCAAATAGCATCTGCAAATCCGCGTGATCTGCGGGAGTTAAACGGAACTATTACCGAACGGTCGCTGCAGTGGTCTGAAGCAAAAGGCCGAGATCAGCTATTTTTACGCCCCGATTTATTTTCTGCGAACATTTTCATTTGGGGCAACATTTTGTTGATAATTATTTTCTAATTCTTTTGTTTTTTTTCTTTTATCTTCTAATATTTGCGTTTTAGTCAAAATGCTCGCTAATCACAGACGCGATAAGATCCTGGAGCTGTTACAGGAAGATGGGTCCGCCAAAGTGCTCGACCTGGCCCGCCTTTTCAAAGTAACTGAGGTCACGATCAGGCAGGACCTTGAAAAGCTTGACAAGGATGGGTTGATCATACGCGAACATGGCGGCGCTTATTTGAAAAATATCAAGGACCAGGTACAAACCTTCTCACTGACACACCAGGAGCATCTCGATAAAAAAGAATTGATCGCTTCTAAATGCCTTGAATTTATTGAAAGCGGCGACACTATCATTTTGGATTCGGGTTCTACGACAACTGAGGTCGCGAAAAAACTAAAGGGGTTAAAAAATCTAACTGTTATTACAAACGCACTCAATATCGCATTGATGCTTGGTGCAGAGCCCGGCATTGAAGTGATCGTAACGGGCGGCGAGTTCAAACCTCCTACACTTTCGTTAACAGGACAAAAAGCTGCCGATTTTTTTAAGGGCCTGCATGTTCAAAAATTATTTCTCGCAACAGCAGGTATTTCTTTAAAGGCCGGCCTTACATATCCAAGCATCAGTGATCTTGTTGTTAAAAAGGCAATGATCGATGCGGCGGAAACAACATACCTGGTCGCAGATTCTACTAAGATCGGCAAATCGGCTTTTGCAAGTCTCGGTGCCTTATCCCTGATCGATTATATCATTACTGATCCGGGTATTGAAGAAAAGCATAAGCAGGTTTTTCATGATAATGAAATTGAATTGATCATCGCAAGCTGACAACTATGCAATCAACAAAACCACAATCAACACTTGGTGTCATCATTGGCAATCGCGATTTTTTTCCTGACAAACTGGTGGCAGAAGCCAGGACAGAAGTCCTTGACTTGTTTAAAAAATTAAACATCACGCCGGTCTTGTTGAGTGATGCTGATTCAAAACTAGGCGGTGTTGAAACGTTTGCTGAAGCAAAAAAATGTGCCGCGCTTTTTAAACAACACGCAGATGCGATCGATGGAATTCTTGTCGTGCTTCCAAATTTTGGAGATGAAAAAGGTGTTGCTGAAACAATAAAATTATCGGGATTAAATGTTCCGGTGCTGGTCCAGGCCTATCCTGACGATCTCAAAAAAATGGATGTCGTAAATCGTAGAGACGCCTGGTGTGGCAAAATTTCAGTCTGCAATAATTTTTATCAATTCGGTATAAAATATACGCTGACCACAAAACACGTTGCCAGGCCTTCTGATGAATCCTTTATCAATGATCTTGAGAATTTTCTTGCTGTTTGCCGCGTCGTGAAAGGCATGCGCAAAGTGCGTATCGGGGCAGTCGGAGCGAGGCCGGGTGCATTCAACACTGTTCGCTATAGTGAGAAAATTTTACAACGAAACGGTATATCGGTTACAACCGTTGATCTCTCTGAAATTCTTGGCAATGCAAATAAGTTGGGCGCGGACGATAACATCGTTAAAGAGAAACTTGAAAAGATCCATGCGTACACACCAACAGGCAAGACACCGAGTGAAAAGTTGGTGCAGATCGCAAAACTTGATGCAGTGCTGGCCAATTTTATGGAGGAGCATGCACTTGATGCAACCGCCATCCAGTGCTGGACCTCGTTGCAAAAAAATTATGGCTGCAATGTTTGTACAAGCATGAGCATGATGAGTGAAAACATGTTGCCCAGTGCATGTGAAGTGGACGTAACGGGAACATTGAGCATGTATGCTATGCAACTGGCAAGCGGTTCTCCAAGCGCACTCGTGGATTGGAACAATAATTATGCAGAAGATGATACCAAATGTGTTCTCTTTCACTGCGGCAATTGGGCAAAATCATTTTTACCCGATATACAGATCAGCACAGCGCCGATCATCGGCACATCAGTAGGAACTGAAAATACTTATGGCGCATTGGATGGCCGCACCCCCGCAATGCCATTGACTTATGGACGCATTAGTACTGACGATTCCAAAGGAATTATCAGGGCTTATGTTGGTGAAGGTGAATTGACCAATGATGCGTTGAACACGTTTGGCAACAGGGCCGTTGCACAAATAAATAACCTGCAGGGACTAATGCATTATGTATGCCGCAATGGTTTTGAACACCACGTGGTGATGAATGCAAGCAAAACGGCACGTATATTAAAAGAATCTTTGGAAAATTATTTGGGTTGGGAAGTGTATGTTCATGAATAATGAGTAATGAATAATGAATAATGAGTGGTTCCTCGATTATTTACCACTCATTAAAATTTATAAACAATCCGCCTGAGGCGGAGATAGGGGCAACAATGACAACAAAAGAACTAGCCAGAAAGTCCATCGAGTATCGTAAGAAAATACTTACCTACATCTATGGAGCAAAGGCCGGACACACCGGGGGAAGTCTTTCATGTGTTGACATTCTGAATGTTTTGTACAATCATGTATTGAATGTGAGCCCCGGCAGCTTTTCATCACCCGATCGTGACAGGTACATACAAAGCAAGGGACATTCGGTGGAGGCATTGTATGTGGTACTTGGGGACAAAGGTTTTTTCCCGGAGGAGGATCTGAAGACATTGTGTAAATACAAATCTCATTATATAGGTCATCCTACAAAGAAGGTAAATGGTATTGAGCAAAACACCGGCGCACTGGGACATGGATTGCCACTATCCGTCGGCACGGCACTGGCAGCAAAAATGGATAATAAGACTTATCGTGTATTCACTTTATTAGGAGATGGTGAGTTGCCGGAAGGTTCTAACTGGGAAGCGACATTGACTGCAGCACATTATGATCTTGACAATCTGTGCGCGATCATTGATCATAACAAATTGCAGATAACAGGAAGCACAAAGGATGTTTGTGACACTGATCCCATTGATGCGAAGTTTGAAAGTTTTGGATGGAGTGTGCGGCATGTTGATGGTCATGATCTCGATGCTTTGATCAAAGTTTTTGACAGCCTTCCTTTTACTGCAGGCAAACCAAGTTTGATCATTGCACATACAGTGAAAGGGAAAGGTGTCAGCTATATGGAGAACCAGGTGAAATGGCATCATGGCGTGCCGGACGAGAAACAATTCGTAGATGCGCTGGCGGAATTAGAGGAAGCCTTAATAAATGAGTAATGAATAATGAGTAATGAGTGGTATCTGAGGGTAGTTACTCATTACTGATTACTGACCACTCATTAAAAAAATAAAATGTGGAGACCGCAATAGGAAATAAGACAATAACTGGCAGAGCAAATCTCGAAGTGTTCTCATCAACACTCCAGGAACTTGCCGCTACAGACAGAAATATCGTTGTTGTCACAAGCGATTCAAGAGGCTCGGGAAAGCTCGTTCCATTCGGGCAAAAGTTCCCGGAGCAAATTGTGGAGATAGGTATTGCAGAGCAAAATCTTGTCGGTGTTGCAGCAGGACTTGCATCGGCAGGTAAGAAAGTATTCGCTGTTTCACCCGCATGTTTCCTGACGGCAAGGGCGCTCGAACAAATAAAAAATGATGTCGCTTATTCTGATAACCCCGTAAAGCTTGTCGGCATCAGTGCCGGTGTTAGTTATGGTGCATTGGGTTCCACACATCACAGCTTACATGATTATGCCGTGCTTCGGGCCATCAATAATATTACGATCGTTGCGCCTGCTGATAATTACGAAACGGCCGAAGCAATCAAATTGGCAGCCAAAATGGATAAGCCTGTCTATTTGCGTTTCGGCAAAAAAAATATGACTGAACTGGAGACAACCGGTAAAAAGGCATTTCAATTTGGAAAAGGAAGAATTATCTGCGAAGGAAATGATGTAGCATTTATTGCAACGGGCGAAACTGTTTATCCCGCAGTAAAGGCTGCAGAAAAATTGCGGGAAGATAATATCAATGCAACTGTGATCAGCATGCACACGATCAAACCGCTCGACTATGAATTGCTTGCTTTGGTCGCCAATAATTGCAAAGCGATCATAACCGTGGAAGAGCATAGTGTATACGGGGGTCTTGGAGAAGCTTGTGCATCGTTCCTTCTGCAGAATAGAAACCTCTTCTCCGAAGGGGCTTGGGAAGGCTCATTTAAGATAGTAGGCATCCCCGATGAATATACAGTTACAGGTTCGCAGAATGAGATATTTGATCACTATGGCATTTCAGAAAATGGGCTTGCAACAAGCGCCTTGCAGTTATTGAACAAAATAAACTAAAACGTTTGCTTCCGATATGAGACGATTGCTTGTTATAAAAAATGTTTTTACAATAATAATACTTGCATGCCTCCTGTTTTCAAATGGCTGCAAACCGGCGGGATCGAAACAGGAAAAGAAGAAAGTTGCTGTCATTATTTCCACACTTAATAATCCATGGTTTGTAGTGCTGGCACAGACAGCTGCAGCAAAGGCGCAATCACTGGGATATGAGACAAAAATTTTTGATTCGCAGAACAACACCTCCCTTGAAGCAGACAATTTTGAGAATGCAATTGCTTCAGATTATAATGCAATTCTCTTCAACCCGACAGATGCAGATGGCTCCGTTGTCAATGTCTTAAAAGCAAAAGCAGTGGGAGTTCCGGTTTTTTGCATGGACCGTGAAGTGAATTCAACGGAAGCCGCCACTTCACAAATTCTTTCTGACAACTATTCCGGTTGTGTTGCGATCGGGAAATATTTTGTCGAGCAGATGAATAAGAAGGGGAGGTATGTCGAAATACTTGGCCTTGTGGGTGACAATAATACCTGGAACCGTTCAAAAGGTTTTCATAGCGTAGTGGACTTTTATCCGGGTCTGAAAATGGTTGCCCAGCAAAGTGCAGACTTTGATCGAAACAAAGCCATGGAAGTAATGGAGAGCTTGCTGCAGGCACATCCTGATATCAATGCCGTATTCTGTGGAAATGATGCAATGGCATCGGGAGCTTACCAGGCGTTAGTAGCAGCAGGCAAAGCAGGCGATGTGAAAGTATTTGGTTTTGATGGAGCCGAAGATGTGGTGAATTCAATAAAAGATAAAAAGATCGTGGCTACCGGCATGCAGTTTCCCAAAGTGATGGCAGCAACTGCTGCGACCTATGCCGATGAATATTTCAAAGGCAAAAGAGATTTTCCAAAAAAAATGCCCGTTGCGGTTGAATTGGTGACACAGGAAAATATAAACGACTATAGCGGGTACGGCAAAAAAGAAGAAGCGCAAAAATGAAACCGGTAAAATATATCGTAGCGATCATTGCAGTAATTGTCATTGCCTGGAATTCCGTTTATTTCAAAAAGCTCGATGAAGTAAAAGCTTCCCGCTCAGCAAAACAATTTGATGCTGGTGCTTATGCGCAAACATTCTGGACAACTAAACTTACACCGAACCTGGATAAAGCGATTGATATCGCTCAGCTTATCAGCATGCTTTTTAATGATCCCTCTAAAACCTTTGACACCTATTCTCATGCTTTGGGTATTGGCAATCTCCGCTATTTTTTAGTGAAGGGAAAGGGGATTGTCACATCGATCAATGAAGATGACATATCCGTATTGGTCCAGGTAGACACAAGCAGGCAACCTGTTATTATCGCTACTGAATATATTTTTGGAAATGCCGTCAGGGATGCTACAGGATTGATCAACATTAACGAATTCAACAATACCATGGACTTTAATAATGTGTCGGCGGAATTGAATAAGATCATCCGGGAGAAAGTGCTACCTCCCTTTAAACAAAAAGTAAAAAAAGGAGATAACATTTCATTTACCGGCGCGGTCGAATTGAACAAAGAACATTTAAATATTTCAAAAATTGAAGTGATACCGGTCGAGATATTGAGTGATCGGTGATTGTGTGATCGCGTGATCAGGGACCTACTACTGCCCACTCGCCACTCACCTCCCGATAGCTATCGGGACACAATTCACAATTCACAATGATGCTTGTAGCAGAAAACATAACAAAAAAATTTTCCGGCGTTACGGCGCTGGATAATGTTTGTCTTGAACTGCATGCCGGCAAGGTGAATGCGATAATTGGTGAAAATGGCGCGGGCAAATCAACGCTGATGAAAATTCTCTCAGGTGTGTATGCAGAGTATGATGGGCGCATTGTTTATAAAGATAAACCTGTACGTTTCCAAAATATAAAACAGGCACAGGCGGCAGGTATTGCGATCATTCACCAGGAACTAAATCTCATTCCTTATTTGAGCATCACTGAAAATATTTTTTTGGGACGTGAGATCAATACCCGATGGGGAACACTCGATAAAAAGCGAATGCGAGGACAAACTCAATCTCTTCTCACGCGATTAAAATGGACTGTTGACCCGGATACAAAGATCTCATCCTTGAAAGTAGGCCAACAACAGGTTGTTGAAATTGCAAAGGCCCTGTTGTTTGATGCTGAAGTGATCATTATGGATGAACCTACTTCTGCAATCAGCGAAAGTGAAGTAGAGGTATTATTTGGAATCATCGCTCAACTAAAAAAAGAAAATAAAGCGATCGCATACATTTCACATAAGCTGGATGAATTGTTTAAGATCGCCGACAGGTATATTGTTTTAAGAGATGGCAAAACCATTGAAAGTGGAAATATGCAGGGCATCACGCATGACCGCATCATTCAAAAAATGGTGAGAAGGGAAATTAAGATTGTAAGAAGAGAGGATACAACTAAAAACACAAATGCGCTTTTGTCTGTCAGTAATATTTCTTTGAAGCACCCCGAAAGGAAAAATGAGCTGCTATTAAAAACTATTTCTTTTAATCTGAACAAAGGAGAGATACTGGGCATTTTCGGTTTAATGGGCGCGGGAAGAACGGAACTGATGGAAACGATATTTGGGCTGCATACAAAACGCTCCACAGGAAACATACTTGTTGAAGGCAAGCAAAAAAATATCAAATCACCGGCTGATGCGATCAGGTCTGGACTTGCACTCGTTCCCGAAGACAGGAAAAAAGACGGACTCGTATTAGGTCTTGATGTTCGAAGCAATATTTCCTTAACTAGTTTGAATGATCTGCAAACAATGGGTTTGCTGGATAGGAAGAAAGAAACTTCTCTTGCGAAAAAATATACGGCTGATCTAAGGATCAAAACTTCTTCGGATAAACAGCTTGCAAAGAACCTGAGTGGCGGCAATCAGCAAAAGATCGTATTGGCAAAATGGCTGGCGAGAAAACCAAAAATATTAATGCTGGATGAACCTACGCGTGGTATCGATATTAACGCAAAGAATGAAATATACAAACTCATACTGCAGCTTGCAAATGAAGGGCTGGGCATCATCGTGGTCTCATCCGAATTACCGGAAATATTGGCTGTTTCAGACAGGATACTTGTGATGACCGAAGGCGCCATCACCGCAGAGTTTGCCGCGCGCAAAGCGACCGAAGACAATATTTTAAAAGCAGCAATTCCAAAAACTATCTGATCAATGGAAGCAGTCATCAATAAAAGATCTTTCAGGCAGTCGCTGGCAAAGTTCCAGTCTTTGATAGCATTGATCATACTGTGCCTTGTTATCAGTTTGCTATCCGACAAATTTCTAACAACGACGAATGCATGGAATGTGATGCGGCAAATTTCAGTGAATATTTGTCTTTCAGTTGGCATGACATTGGTCGTGCTGACTGCAGGTATAGACCTTTCCGTTGGCTCCGTTCTCGCATTATGTGGTGCGATCACTGCAGGCTTATTAAAGAATGGTATTGAAATATCCTCTTCCAATTTATATATCGGTTTCACGATACTCGGTGCAGCAATTGCAGGACTTGCCGTTGGTTCGCTGCTTGGCTGGTTCAATGGATGGACAATTACAAAATTTAAAGTGCCTCCTTTTGTTGCAACACTTGCGATGCTGACCATTGCGAGAGGCTTGACTATGTTGTGGACAAAAGGTTTTCCGATCACAGGTCTCGGTGAAAATTTTGCGCATTTCGGTACGGGTTGGTTCCTTGGCATTCCATTACCTGTCTGGATCTCGGCCATTATTGTTTTCATTGCAGTTGTCATCACTAATAAAACAAAACTGGGCCGATACATTTATGCCATTGGAGGAAATGAAAATGCGGCAACACTTTCAGGCATCAATATTAGAAAGATCAAAATAGCTGTTTACACCATTGCAGGTGCACTTGCGGGCGTTGGTGGTTTACTTATCACATCACGTCTTGATGCTGCGCAACCGAATGCCGGCACGGGTTATGAACTTGATTCGATTGCGGCTGTTGTTATTGGCGGCACTTCCCTGTCGGGTGGCAGAGGTAGTGTGCTGGGTACAGTACTTGGAGCTGTGATCATTGGTGTGTTGAACAATGGACTTGTATTATTGAATGTATCACCGTTTTGGCAACAGGTGGTAAAAGGTTTTGTGATATTGATCGCCGTGGTGATTGATAAGGCAAATTCGAAGAATGAGTAATGAGTGGTGAGTAATGAATAATGAATAGTAACAGAATACATGTTTTTATGTAGCCAGCTGCTGGATGCATAGCATCGTTTGTTGCGTCGCACTCTTGTACGCCTGGTAATACTAATCGGCAATTATTATTTCATAAATAATTGCAGTTAAAATATTGAGCTTATAAACCCTGAAAGGGTGAAGTTATTATAACATGAATGGTAATGAGTGCGCAAAACTCCGAAGGAGTGACAGAAAATGATTTTGAATGATTGAATTTTATGTCACCCTTTCAGGGTTTTAATAAAACAAATTAACGATTGCTATAATCTTGTTAACCCTTCGGGTTTTGATGATAAGCAAAGACTATAAACCCCGAAAGGGGTGAAATTATTATAATTGAATCACAGGTTAACAGCTAATGTTTAAAACTCCGAAGGAGTGACAGAGAATAATTTTGAACGGTTTAATTGAATTTATGTCACGCCTTCAGGGTTTAAAAAAACATAATCGAGTCAACCCTTCGGGTTTAACAAGGAACTAAAGCACATCAGACGAAATTTTAAGTCAGGATGAAATTATTATAATGCCAGCAAAACAATACATACTTGCGATCGACCAGGGTACGAGTGGAACGAAAGCACTCATTTTCGATGATCAGGGCAAGGTATGTGCAAAAGCAACTGAGCCATTAAAAACATATTACCTGGATAATGGGTTTGTTGAACAGGATCCTGGCGAACTATTGCAAAATGTTTTGCTATCGGTAAAAAAATGTATTGAAGATTTTACTAACAAAGGTGGTGATATAAACAATATACTTACTTGTGGAATTTCCAACCAACGCGAAACATTTGTCCTATGGGACAAAGAAGGAAAGCCGCTGTATAATGCTGTTGTGTGGCAATGCAAGCGTTCAATAGCTATTTGCGACCGGTTAAAAAAACAGGGTCTTCAACAGAAGATCAAAGAGAGAACGGGTTTACTCATAGACCCTTACTTCTCGGGAACAAAACTTACCTGGCTTTATGAAAATATCGATTCAGTAAAAACGGCAATTGATTCAGGTAATGCTTATTTCGGCACAATCGATACCTGGTTGTTGTACAAACTAACGAATGGAAAAAATTATTTTACTGATCATACCAATGCATCGAGAACATTATTCTTTAACCTCTCGACACTTTCATGGGATAAAGAATTACTGAGCGACTTTGGTTTGTCGAAGCTAAATCTCCCCGAATGCAAACCATCATCGCATCTTTTTGGTGAAACAAATTTCAATGGACTTTTAAATAACCCGGTCAACATTTCCGCGATGATCGGGGACTCTCATGCCGCCGCTTTTGGAGAGGGTTGTTTCAAGCCTGGTACTGCAAAAGCAACAATGGGCACAGGCTGTTCTATTTTAATGAACATAGGAGATGAGATAAAACATTCAAATAACGGAATGGTGACGACCATCTGCTGGAGTACGGCAGGCAAACTGCAATATGCGCTCGAAGGAGTGATCGTTACCTGTGGCGCAACAATAGAATGGCTGAAAAATGAATTGGAATTGTTTACGGACAGTAAACAAACAGAAGCGATGGCGTTGGATGTTGAAGACAATGGTGGTGTGTATCTGATTCCTGCATTCAGTGGATTGGGCGCACCTTACTGGGATATGAATAGGAAGGCTGCGATCAGCGGCCTTACATTCGGCACAAATAAAAAACACATAGTAAGAGCAGCCCTCGAATCTATTCCCTATCAAATAAAAGATGTAATTGTAGCGATGGAGGCTGATACGAAAATTGAATTGCAGCAACTAATGATCGACGGCGGGATCAGCTCAAACAATTTTATTGTTCAATTCCTGGCAAACCTGCTGGAGAAACCTGTTGCGAACATTGGTATTCCCGATGTGTCGGCACTTGGTGCAGCATACCTGGCAGGCTTGCAGCAAAAGATATTTAAAAACTTAGATGAACTATCACGACTAAGCAGGGATAAAAAAATATTTAAACCGTCAGGTGATGATAGAATGAAGGTGTGGTATAAGGGATGGAAGAAGGCGGCCAGTAATGAATGATGAGTAATGAGTAATCAGTACAAGAGTGCGACGCAACGGGTGATGCCATGAAAAGCTGCCGCTCGTAACAAAAAAAATAAATAACTCAAAAATAAAAAATCACACATAATGAATAAACTGAGGCTTACGTTTTCGATGCTGGTCCTGTCATTTTGTTTGCAGGCGCAGATGAATAACAACAGAATTGTTTCGCCGGACATACAGTCCGACAACTCCGTCATTTTTAGGATCAAAGCTCCCCACGCATCAAGTGTAGCAGTCATTGGCACTTTTGCCCTTGATTTCAAGCCAGTATCAATGGTGAAAAATGATTCAGGTATTTACGAGGCAAAGATCGGTCCGTTGGCATCTGACATGTACGAGTATCGTTTCATCCTTGATAGCACAATGATGCTTGATCCGGGTAACAATGCAGTGACAAGAGATGGAAGCATTGTTGAGAACAGATTGTTAGTTCCTGGTAAACTCGGCGACCTGATCGCTGCGCAAAATGTACCGCATGGAAATGTGACAGCGGTGTGGTATTCATCGCCAACTCTCGGTACAGAAAGAAGAATGTATGTATACACGCCACCGGGATATGAAAAAGGAAAGGATAAATATCCTGTTGTCTATTTATTACACGGCGGTGGAGGAGATGAAGATGGCTGGATCAGTCGCGGCAGAGCTAATTACATTATCGACAACCTGGTCGCTTCCAAACAAGCAGTACCGATGATCGTTGTCATGACCAACGGTAATCCTGATGCGGTATCTGCGCCATTGGACAAACCCCTTGGTACACCTGCAAAAGACTTATCAGGCATTGGAGGTATGGCTTCTCACAGGTTTGAAGAAAGCCTGGTGAAAGATGTAATGCCATACATTGAAAAAAATTATCGTGTTATTGCAGATGCGGATCACAGGGCTATTACGGGTTTTTCGATGGGTGGCTATCAAACGCAAAATATTACCAATGCCAATCCAACAATGTTTAAATATATCGGTGTGATGAGCATGGGTTTGTTTTCCTCGTTCAGAGGCGCTGATACAAGCTACAATAAAGAGAAGCATGTTGCACAACTCAAAGCATTGATAGCAGCAAAACCTAAACTGTATTGGATCGGCATTGGCAAACAGGACTTTTTGTATAATACTGCAGTAAAGCTTAGGAGTTTATACGATGAAGTGGGTCTTAAATACGAATACTATGAAAGTGACGGTAATCACACGTGGAACATGTGGCGCTTGTATTTAACGGAGCTTGCACCAAAATTTTTCAAATAAGTAAAAGGCTTTTAATACCAAAACGATATACAATGAAATTGTACAAGAGGTTTTTTGCAATTGCTCTTTGTTTGTCAACGATTACCCTTTTTGCGCAGAACAGTACAGTTCCAAAAAAAGCGGGCGCTCTTTTTCCCGACAGTCTTGTGAAGCCAAGGATGCGTGTGATCATTGACAATGATTTTGGCGGTGACCCCGATGGTTTGTTTGAACTTGTCCATCACCTGTTATCTCCTTCGGTGGAGATCCGCGCTATTATCGGTTCGCATTTAAGACCGGGAGATGGGTTTGATCGTTCGAACGAAACGGCAACGCATGCAAAACAAAAAATAGAAGAGGTGCTCAACATCATGAACCTGAGCAATACATATTCTGTGTACCAGGGCTCAAACAGTCCATTGGAAAATGACAGCACACCGCAAAGATCGGATGCAGCAAACGCTATTATTCAAGAAGCGATGCGTAATGACACAAGGTTGCCGTTGTATGTAGTTTGCGGCGCAGGACTTACTGACCTGGCAAGCGCTTATCTTTTGGAACCGAAGATTGCAAACCGTTTAACATTGATATGGATAGGCGGCCCCGAATATACTGACCTTGCTCCGCCTCCGCCCGGCTACACAAGTCTTGAATATAATTTAGGCATCGATATAAAAGCAGGACAGGTTGTATTTAATAGATCGCCAATACCCATTTGGCAAGTGCCAAGAAGCGGCTACCGGCAAGTGATCATGCCTTATTCTTCTTTATTGCTCAAAGTAAAAACACAGGGAAAGATCGGCCAGTATCTTACTGCTAACCTGGAACGTGTTATGAAGCTGGGAATAAAATACAATTTCAATGTCGGTGAAATTTATATTGTTGGTGACAGTCCGTTGGTGCTGTTGACTGCATTGCAATCTTCATTTGAACCGGATCCCTCTTCGAGTAAATACGTGTTAAGGCCATCGCCACTGATCAATAAAGATGGATTATATGAAGTAAATAATTCAGGAAGAAATATAAGAGTGTACACGTTACTCGATGTTCAACTCCTGCTGGATGATTTTTATTCAAAACTGGTTTTATTTAATCAGAAGTGAAGGAAGTTATAAACAATATTGCCGGGAAAACGGGAGGCGGTAAGAAATCAATACCTACTTTCCGTCTTACCGTCTTCGCGGCATAAAAAAACAACGAACGGCAAATTGCGCTGTTAGTCATCAACTCGAAATTTAAAAATTACTACATGAAAAAACTGAACACTCTATTATCACTGCTATTAGCGGTTTCATTTTTTTTCTCTACTCAAGTCTCTTCGCAAACAAAAAAACATCGAGTCGTTGTACTTACAGATATTGAAGCAGATCCGGACGACACGCAATCGATGATCCGGTTTTTATTGTATTGTAATGAGTGGGATGTCGAGGGGTTGATCGCAACCACGTCTATCCATCAGCAAACAAGAGTAGCTCCTGAAAGTATTCTCAAAATTCTCGATGCATATAAAAAAGTTCAACCGAATTTATTGAAACATGAAAAAGGCTATCCTTCATATGATCAATTGAAGCCGCTTGTAAAAAAAGGCTTAGCTGTATACGGTATGAACGGAGTTGGTGAAGGAAAAAATTCTGAAGGTTCAGACTGGATAGTAAAAGTATTGGAGAAAAGTGATGAACGTCCTGTGTGGTTTTGTGTATGGGGTGGACCAAATACATTGGCACAAGCATTATGGAAAATAAAAAATACAAAATCTGCATCAGAAGCAGAAAGGCTTTATAAAAAAGTAAGGATATACACTATTTCAGACCAGGATGACAGCGGCCCGTGGATAAGAAATACTTTTCCTTCGATATTTTATGTTGTAACGCCCGGATATAATTATATACATGCAACATGGTTAGGCATGTCATTCCCGGCGCCGGGTTCAAATTCGGAGGTTGTATCGAACGACTGGCTTGCAAAAAATATTCAACAGGGACATGGCCCATTGGGTGCAGCCTATCCTGACGTTGCATACGGAATGGAAGGAGACACTCCATCTTTTTTAAATCTTATCTCTAATGGATTGAATGATCCCGAACATCCGAACTATGGTAGCTGGGGCGGTCGCTATGAATTTTATCTTCCCGGGTTTGAAGATTCAAATACAGGGATGTTCAAAAGAGAGAATTGGCCAAAAGATCAACCAGAAACAAGGGCGATATGGACGAATGCAAATGACTCGGTTGTTTCAGGTGTCGATAAAAAAACTTACGGAGGAAATCGCGAAACGATCTGGCGCTGGCGCTCCGATTTTCAAAACGATTTTGCCGCACGCATGCAATGGACGACAAAGAATTTCAATGAATGCAATCATCCACCGGTTCCGATGCTGGCGAGCAGTGATCATCTCACTGTAAAATCGGGACAGCTATTTCATTTGAGTGCGGCCGGAACTACAGATCCCGATGGAGATTCGATGAGTTACCTATGGTTTCAGTATCCGGAAGCAGGAACATATAAAGGCATTGTGAGCACTCGGCCCTATTCACCGAATTTATATGACGTGCCCATCACTGCACCTGTTGTGGACAGTATTCAAACGATCCATTTTATTTTGAAAGTTACAGACAAGGGAACACCACCGATCACAAGGTACAAACGGGTTATTGTGACAGTAGTTCCCCAATAAATGGATCGCACCCGAAGGTTATGCATTTCCCGGCGATCCCCGCAAATGGGAACAAACAAAATATCCGACGGCAGCGTTAAATGATCTTGGTAAAAAACTTTTGGGATTGGAAAAATGGTGAGCGCCACCGGTTCCCGCAGATATCGCTGATTACGCAAATAGCTAAACATTCTGCGGTCTTCTGCGAAATCTGCGGGAGAATTTGTGTGACAAGCGAGCGACACGACACTTTCGCCCTAATAATCAGATTCGGGAATACTTTATTTGCGAGCGAGGCGAGTTCATCTCCTTCTTCTTAAATTTCTAATAACCATGAACGCTGCAATAACTGCTATAGTTATAATGAAGCCACTTTGGTAACCATGCATAATCACAAAGGTAAAAACGGTAAAAAGAAAGAGATTCTTCTTATCCAATAAAGAAGAAAACAGCTCCTCTCGGTCCAACAAGATGAACGTTAATCCCTGTCCTCTTCGAGATCATTGTGGTCATCACCACCCAGGCTGTAATAATTATTTTCTTCATCTTCTTCACCAATGGCTTCATCATTATCGTCTAAGTCCGCGCCGGGAATATCAAGATCGTCACCGGGACCGCTTTCATTGCTTGCTCTATTTTTGATGGGCGTACCATCATCGTCAAGAGCCTCTTCCTTTTCCTGGCTATAAATATCATCTTCCTTTTTATAAACCGGTAATGGATATTTCTTATCCTCTTCAGACGACTTTGTTTTCTTTTTACTCATAAATGAAATGTTTTGCTTTATTCAATATCTCAAAATTAGAACCTTTTTGCAGCCTGTGCGTAATGTAAATGCTCAACAATATAACTTTCAAAAATTATCAACTTCAATAATGGCGTCGGCAAAATCTTTCGGCGCTTCCTGCGGCAGGTTGTGCCCGATCCCTCCGCTGATGAGCTTGTGTTTATATTTTCCTGTGAATTTGCCTGCATAGGCACTGGTATCCGAATGTGGGGCACCATTTGCGTCACCTTCAAGAGTTATGGAAGGAACTGTGATAACTGGTCCCGCAGAGAGCCGCTTTTCCAGATCATTGTATTTGTCCTCACCTTCAGCCAGCCCAAGTCGCCAGCGGTAATTATGAATAACAATACTCACGTGATCAGGGTTATTGAAAGATGCTGCGCTTTTTTCAAACGTGGCATCATCAAAGTTCCATTTTGGTGATGCGATCTGCCAGATAAGTTTGGCGAAATCACGCGTGTATTTTTCATAGCCCTCTTTACCACGTTCCGTCGTAAAGTAATATTGGTACCACCATTGAAGCTCGGCCTTTGGAGGCAAAGGAATTTTGCCGGCTTGCTGATTGCCGATCAAATAACCACTCACAGAAACCATCGCCTTGCATCGTTCCGGCCAAAGGGCTGCAATGATATTTGCCGTTCGTGCACCCCAATCAAAACCTCCAATGATCGGTTTTTTAATATCGAGTGCATCCATCAGATCGATAACATCACTTGCAATTGCTGACTGCTGACCATTTCGGGAGGTTTCGTTGGATAGAAAATGTGTTGAACCATAACCACGCAGATAAGGAACAATTACCCTATAACCTTTCGCCGTCAATAAAGGAACTACAGCCGAATAACTATAAATATCATAAGGCCAGCCGTGTAAAAGAATGACTGCGGGACCGTTTGCCGGTCCATCATCAACATACCCGGTATTCAACACTCCCGCATCGATCTGTTTTATTTTTTCAAATGAAGATGGTATTGTTTGTTTTGTAATGGTCGTATCCGTCACATTTAAATTGTTGAAGTGTTCATTAGTTAATCCAACTATGGCGAGTTGGCCAGCTGCAATGGATCTAATTGAATTACTTAAGAAGTGGCGACGATCAGATTTGATTTCTGTTGACATTGTTTCCCAAGTTTGATGTTAGTGATCTATTGAACGCGGAAAACGGCGTACAATGTGCACGCCGTATCTATAACATTCTCTCGTATCTATAATTGCTTAGCGAAGGGATTTGAAAGCCGCACGTAATTCCTCGGAAAAAACTTGCGGTTGTTCCCAGGCAGCAAAGTGTCCGCCTTTACTGAGTTTGTTATAATAAATCAGTTTGGGATATGCTTTCTCCGCCCAGGTTTTTGGAACAGCATAGATCTCATCTGGAAAAGCACTCACTGCAACAGGGATGGTAACATTTCTTGGATCAAAAAATCCACCCGTTGCAACCTGGAAAGCTTCCCAATAAAGCCGGGCTGCAGAGACTCCTGTATTTGTAAGCCAGTACAGTGTGATATTGTCGAGAATGTCATCGCGGGTCAGGCCTTCTTTCGCTCCATTGAAAACACGGACAATAAGTTTATAGCTGCGATCGTCGTGATCAAGCATCCACGCTGCAAGTCCGATGGGGGAGTCGTCTATTCCATAAAGTGTTTGCGGGCGAAGACCCATCTCGTTTGCATATGCCAGGCCTTTCTTGTAGAAAAAATCCAATTGCTGATAAGCATTCCTTTCATCGGCTGAAAGATCCGATGGCATTGTACCGGCAGCCAGTGCTTTTGAAATATCCGCAGGAACTGTAGCGGCCATGTTGGTGTGAATGCCCAGCAATTCAGGAGGGGCCAACAATGCCATTGTTTCTGAAACAGCATTCCCCCAATCGCCACCCTGTGCTACATATTTTTTATATCCAAGCCGCTTCATCAACTCGATCCATGCCTTTGCAACACGCAGTGGATTCCACCCGAGCTCTGTAGGTTTACCTGAAAAACCATGACCAGGAAGCGAGGGTATCACGACATCAAAAGCATCTTCAGCTTTTCCACCGTAAGCAACAGGATCGGTGAGCGGACCAATGACCTTGAGTTGTTCAATAATCGAACCAGGCCAGCCATGGGTGATAATAACCGGCAAAGCATTTTTATTTTTTGAACGGACATGAATGAAATGAATATCGAGCCCATCTATGTTCGTAATGAATTGCGGGTAGGAATTTAATTTAGCTTCAATCTTTCGCCAGTCATATTCTGTTGCCCAGTATTTGGCAAGCGCTTTCATGGTAGTAAACTGCACGCCCTGCGTTTCATCTTTGACGATCTCCGCACCTGGCCATTTTGTAGCCAATATGCGTTGTTTAAGATCAGCCAGCTCTTTATCTGAAAAATGTACTTTGAAGGGACGTATCACATCACCCGATACAAGATTCGATGCTGTTTGTGCATTGCTTAATGTGCCTTGCATAACAATAGCTCCTACTGCGACTGTACTCGCAAGAACGCTTTTACCTTTCGTCATTGTTCTAATTTTTTGAATTTTAAAAATTTGGTTTCGTCAACGCTATTCATAACAATACGGAAGCGGTTATATGCCTCTTGTGTCGTTAACACGTGAGGTCGGAAAATACCAAGGACAAAAAGGGAAGTAGTGACTCATCCACGAGGTTGCGGATCTTTGCAGTAGGTTTCCAGGTAGAGAAGGACAAGTTACGAATAGGCATTAAGAAAAAACGAAGTTTACAATTTCATCACAAGGGGAATTTGACAAAAATTAAAAAGCTTTAAACCAATCTCAGCAATAAGAGCGCCGTTTCAAAATGCTAAGTCGTTGCTAACAGATTACACAGACCTTCGCAGACCAGATATGCAAAAATCTGTGTTCTTCTGTGAAATCTGTGAGATAAAAATTTATCTGCACCGCTTGCGGCTTTGAGCTAACAAAGATATTATTTCCTGAACTCAAAGCTGGTTGTTTATCTTCTGCTGGCTTCGATTCAACTATTGTTCTGCTGCCGGTAATTCAAAAAGGCGAGACTGATAAAAAGGTCATACATTACATTAAGTATTGAGAAATTCAATATGATAACCAAAACTGTAAGATTCCTCCTCGCAGCCACCATTGCATGGTTACCTTTTTCTGCGCTTGCTCAAAAAGACATTGTTATCAGTGATAGCCTGAATGCTAATGCTGATAAAATGAATGTAAAAATGGGAAGTCAGACAATGGGAAAAATATGGAAATTCCGTTTTGGCGATTACGCAGTTGTTTCAAGCAAAATGGGATGGACAAAAACAACTTCCAAAGCAAATCTTCTTAACACACGCACCGAAAGCAAAACCACGCAAAAATTTTCTTTCGCCATGACCGGGGCCACTGCCGATACGGCCGCGGTAAATGCAGCGTCAAATATTGAAACGAAAGAGCTGAATGAGTTCGAAGTATCTCAAAACTTTTTTGTAGGAACTAATGAACTGCTTAAAGAAACAAACAATTTTACCGCGTTGATCACGATTAATGGTGATACTACCGATACCTGGGCTTTATTGATAAACCTGGTGGCGGGTACGGAAATAGATGGAAAATTCAAGAATGAATCGATGTTGAGGAATGGGTCAAGAAAAATTTTCCTTGTCCCGGTAACATCAAACAAAAACGGTGATGACAAACGCAAAATTCCTGCTTACGGCTACGAACTAATAGAAAATGGATCGGCATTAGGGGCCGTTCAGTTTTATGGAGGTGGAATGATGGGGTTGAACAAAAATATTATTTGGATACACCGGGGCCTGGAGACAAAAATGAAACTTATGCTGGCCTCTGCTATGACCGCCGTTTTACAAAAAATGGCAGATAATATGTCTTTTGAACTGCCTTCTAAATAATAAGTAAAGCATGTTTCAAAAATGAAAAATAAACGGCGTCAATTTCTGAAACAAACTGCTCTTGCCGGTATTGGTATGGCAGGCAGCAATTTGCTAAATGCCTCTCCTTTCAACATTACTCCGTTCACTTCTTCAAATACAAATATGAATGACAAACATTTTGATGTACAAAACCCCAGTGTCATAGGTTTGTATGGACCATGGGCAGCATCACTGAATGAAAATAAATTACCATCGCTGTCTTTCAGGAGAAAGGAATTCAGCAATATTGATGAATGGAGAAAGTTGGCGAGGAAGCAAGTGATGGACCGGATGTCGATACCCAATATCAACGCGCCAAAAGCGGTTGTGAACAAGCAATACAACTATGATGGTTTGCACATTGAAGAACTGAGCTGGCAACTCCCGTACGGCCGCGCAACTGAGGCCATTTTATTGAAACCCGAAAATGCGAAAGGGCGTTTGCCAGCGATCCTTGCATTTCACGATCATAGCGGTATTAAATATTTTGGTACAAAAAAGATCACGAAGACATCCGACCAACAACATCCTTCCATGATCGAACTTCAGAAAAATACTTATGAAGGAATGGCCTGGGCCAATGAGATCGCCAAACGCGGCTACGTGGTATTAGTGAATGATGCATTTCCTTTTGCAAGCAGGAGAGTGATGATGCAGGATGTTCCTGAAGAATTACGTCATGGCTTGAACGATGATGATCCTGAGAACCCGGTAAATATTGATAAATACAATCAATGGGCGGGTCAGCATGAACACATCATGGCAAAGTCGTTATTCTGCGCGGGCACTACCTGGCCCGCGGTATTCTTTGTCGAAGATCAAAAAGCACTGGATATTTTGTGCGCACGTGATGATGTAGATGCTGAGCGTGTGGGTTGCGGAGGATTGTCAGGCGGCGGCATGCGCACTGTTTTTATGGGTGGACTTGATCCAAGAATCAAATGCGCAGTAACAGTTGGATTCATGACAACCTGGAAAGATTTCCTTTTGTACAAAACCGTTAATCATACATGGATGGTCTATGTTCCGCTGCTTCCGAATGAATTGGATTTTCCGGAGATATTCGGTTTGCGGGCTCCACTTCCTTCGATGGTTCTTTGCGATGAGCAGGATGATCTTTACACAATGGAAGGTATGAATGATGCCGAAAGGATTTTAAAGGAGGTCTATGAAAAAGCAGGAGCAGAGAATAATTTCAAATGCTCTTACTATCCCGGCCCGCATAAGTTTGATAAAAAAATGCAGGCTGATGCATTTGATTGGTTTGATAAATGGTTAAAGAAATAAAAAAATTTTTCACCACATAGGAACATAGGCACATAGTTACACATAGTTTTCTTTCAGTGGCTTGACTATCCAACCAAAGGACATTTATTCTATGTGCTCCTAAGTTTCTACTGTGCCTTTCCCGAATAGATCGGGACAAGTTGTGGTGAAATTAATGCCTCCGATCGCCGGAAAATTCGATAAATTTGCAGGCTGACCATAAATCCAAAATCAGAAATCGTAAATCAGAAATAGCAAGGGGGTGTTTGGTATTGACAGCATAGATCTTTGAAAGTATAAGCATGCCGGGCGTTGCGTAATTAGCCCGCTAATCTGAATACGAAAATCATAAATGGCAATACACAACTTGCCATGGCTGCTTAATTAGTAATTAGGTAGTCATTATGGCCGAGAGAGAAGGCAGTCCTGTTGCCCGCTCCTCCGCCCAATCAACAAACAAAACAGGATGCTGTTATCATAGGCTGTGCCGGTAACAAAAACCCCGAGCAATCGGGACATGCAGCTAAGGAATTGATCGGTTGTTTGTTTCCAGTTAATTCCCGAAAACAATAAAACAGAATAAGCATGTAGAAGGCTTTTGAAGAATGTGTTTGGACACCGGTTCGATTCCGGTCACCTCCACTTAGATCGGTCCCGACGCGACATTGTCGGTCGGGATGCTGCCGCAAGCGTCAGCATTCGATTCTCGTCACCTCCACAGATCATTGGTTTACAACTCTGAAAAAGCATCCTGAAAAAACTAAAAGAATTGAAAGAGCGCGGCTTGAAGAAGCAAAGAAAAATAATGTACTGCCGCTCAACGATGAAATAGATTGAGCTGTTTGCGAACATGCCAATAGTTGAGAAAACTCTGGATTTCTTTGCTTGCGCTACAGACAGACTAGAGCTTTTCAATGGGCATTTCAAATTATTCCGGATAAATTGCTCACACTAACCATTATACATTTCGAAAAATCAATTATTAGAGTTATCTTTACGATGCTAGTTTTAAGCATCGCATTAGTTAAGAGCCAATTCATCTGTTAAGTTTATCTTCTCTTTAGTTTCCTCTCATTTCTGCTTCGCTTAAATAATTATTGAAACTTAAAACAATTAGTATGAACATTTATGTCTCAAACTTAAGCTTCCACACACAGGACAACGACTTAAGTGCATTTTTCACGGAGTATGGCGAAGTATCTTCTGCAAAAGTTGTCATGGACAAAATGACGAGCAGATCGCTAGGATTTGGATTTGTGGAAATGGCTGATGATGAAGCTGCGAAAAAGGCTATCGCAGCGCTTGATGGAACGACCCAAGACGGAAGGACGATTAAAGTAACAGAAGCGAGGCAAAAAGAAGAAAGACCTGCACACCGCAATAACGCGGATGGTGGTTACAACAATAGCCGAAGCTATAATAAGAACAGGTACTAAATCTGCTAAAATGCCCCGGAAAAACGGGGCTTTTTATTTTTTTCATTTAAACAATAGTGTCGAATGGAAAGATTCAAAAAAGAAATAATCGTTGACAAAGAAGCAAGAGTATTTCACTTTAACAGGATGACCAGCATGAGCGGCATAAAATTTTTTATCACATCTACAGATTCAAATCAAAAGCCTATTGCTTTTAGTCTAAAACAGGCGGACCGAGGTAACTGGAAGCTCACCCCCGGCTCTTTGCGCTGGTTATACGATATAGAGACGGAGTTATCGGATGCCATCATTGAAACACAAAAACAGCGATAATATCAACAGGTTCCTTGCCTCCCGCTTTGCTTTTTGCTGTTTTTATGCATGTCCGTGCATCTTACATGTAGCAGAAATAAATTGTTGCTCGGCGCAATAGAAAGTGAACGAAAAGCCAGCATGACAATCCCAGTTTAGCGCGGTGCTGAGCGCAGGGACGCTCGGCAGGAAGGAAAAGCAAGAAATCGGTTAGACTCTTACGATTTATGCATGGCATTCTTTATAGATACCCGCATCCGCGAAAGACGTCAGAATTCTTAATTGCTGCAATACATCGGCAGCATACTCATTCTTTACAAAAAATTCAAGGATATAAGCGAATTCGCAATTTTCATAATAAGCTTCGTAAATATTCAGCTTTCCATGTACACAGAATTGGCGGAAGCTATCAAGGTCTGTGCGAGGGTCCAGAATAAAAATGATGATCTTACTTTCATCTATTTTCGTTTCGTGATTACATTCCAACTGCAACGCTGAGTAACCGCCGGCAAGCTTTTTTCTTATTTCCGCCTGGCGGCTTTTTGATACTTTTCTTTCTTTATTAAGAACAAATTGAAAGTCGCGGGAAGAACATTTGTGTTGCGAGATGTATTTGAACCGACCATTTTTCAGTGCATGTTGTTGCAACGTTATATCTCTTTCAAGATCCATGGATTCTTTGTATCGTTCCCATCGTACAAAAAACGCTTCGCTGTCCAATGTTGTTTCGAAAACGACGAACTGTACAATTGTCTTTTCTTTCATTGCTTAACAATTTATGCGTATTATAAAACGCTACGAGGGCTAGCGTCAAACATCTGAGAAGCATGCAGAACAAAGGCCCGATCAAAAAAATGAGTAGTTGATAAACGCTGCAGGATTCAAAGGACAATGAAGGTAACCCTAAAATCTCGAATGACCGCTTTTATTCCTGATAATTCAAGGCTTTAACATAGATGCTGTCATGCGACACTAACATGAGACCTGGCAGCCCAGGTATCTATGATCATTTGGCAAGAAATCATGGGAAAGGCTTAGATCTTTTTGAAAAATGCATTTCATGCGGGCGGTGTAAAAAAGCTGCATAAAATTTCTTATAAAAATGATCAAAATATTTTTTTATTGAATTCTAGTAAATTTGCTACCCGTTCGAAGTGCAAAGTAAAATGAGACTATACATAAAGAATATGGTAAGCATCCGATGCAAGTTGCTGGTAAAATCGGAACTGGAAAAGCTTAATCTTTGTTATAAAACTGTAGAGTTAGGAGAGGTAGAGTTGGAAGAAGATATTTCTGACCAAAAGCGTGAAGAGCTAAAACAAGCCTTATTAAGATCGGGTCTCGTAGTCATGGAAGACAAGAAAAGTATTCTTGTCGAAAAAATCAAAACGTTAATTATTGAAATGGTTCATTATTCCGATGAACTTCCTGAGGTCAATTACTCTGTTTATATCAGCCAGAAACTCAATCTTAACTACACTTATATCGCCAACCTTTTCGCGGAAGTGAAAGGTACAACTGTTGAACAATTTATTATCATTCACAAAATTGAAAGGGTAAAGGAGCTGATCATTTACGATGAGCTCACCTTAACGAAAATAGCTGAACTCATGCAATACAGCAGTGTGGCTCATTTGTCAAAACAATTCAAAAGAATAACTGGGCTGACTCCTTCTCATTTTAAGCAACTTAAAAGCAAAAGACGCAATCCTCTCGAAGACCTGTAAGTGATGCAGGGTGGCGATGTTTCCAGGAATTTTCAGTGCTTTTTGATAAAATGGCGGCTATCGGATCAGATCAGCGCAAAGATTTTATGCCAGCGCAGAAACGATTGCATGTAATTTTGTTAATCTAAGATCTCCCCATCTTCTTCAGATAAGATATATGTGAGGCAATAGCTAAGCGAGTTTTCTTGTGCTCAATATAAGGCGCCCCCAATCTCTTACAAGTTTGCCCGACTATCTTGCATATATCAGGATAATGAATGTGCGATATTTTCGGGAACAAATGATGCTCTACCTGGAAATTTAACCCACCGAGCCACCAACTAATGAACTTATTTTTTGTGGCAAAATTCGCAGTGGTTTTTAACTGGTGCAATGCCCACTCATCCTCTATTTTATTGAAGGGTTGCAATGGAACGGGAAACGAAGTTTCATCAACTGCATGCGCCAGTTGAAACACAATACTTAATAGAAACCCTGCAACAGCAGCATTAATAAGAAAGCCGGTTAACCAGGGAATGAAACCGCAAAAATAAATGGGCATAGCTATAAATAAAAAGCCGTACAATACTTTAAAGCTCCAGAAGAAAATATGATCTTTTAGCTTTAATTTTTGCAAATGCACGCCACCTATCTTATGCGAAAAGTATTTCTTGTAATCTGCAAAAAATACCCAAAACAAATACAAAAAACAATATAGTAGCCAGAAATAGATGTGCTGATAGCGATGAATTTTATAGCGCCTTTGTGTATCACACAAGCGAAGGAAAGGCCGTGCATTGATATCATCGTCCATGCCATCGATATTTGTATACGCATGATGGATCACATTGTGCTTCACGTTCCACATAAAGCTGCTGGCGCCCAAAAAATCTAAGCTTGAGGCAGCCACCTTATTCAACCACGAGTGATTGCTAAAACTGCCGTGAGCTCCATCGTGCATTACATTAAACCCTATAGATGCCGTTAATACACCTGATAAAACACACTCAATAATGGCGAATAACTTATCCGGTGTAAAAAATATAAGATGAACATAAATTAATAGGTAACTGGCTAAGAGAATAGCAGCCTTAAGATATAGTGCAAAATTTCCCGCAGGCGATAATTTTTGTTGTCGAAAATATTCATTGACATTTTTCTTTAACACCGCATGAAGAGATAACCGTGGTGCCGCAAACTTGGGAGTTACCGTAAAAAGCATTACTATTTTATTTTTGAAGAGAGCATGTGTTTACCTACAGTCCTGTTCTTAAGACAAGAATATCAGGTAATACAAAGGTCGAAGCAATTAAGACAAATAATGTTACACAATTTTCCAAAATAGTTGTATCATTCACACATTTGGCAATACAACGGTATGCAAACCACCAAAGACCTGTGAATGATGTAAGTTATTTCTTCCATTGTATAAGACGAATACAGGTGAATTCACTCATCTTTAATGTTTGCAAGTCATTATAAAATTGTCAACATAACAGAAATGACTTCTTTAAATGAAGAAATAGCGAAATCCAGAGTGTATATTATTGTACAGATCATTGAGTATGTACCCAACGCAATAGTTAGTAAAACAATTATCAAAAAGTCAACGGGCAATATTACTGTAATGTCTTTTGACAGCGGCGAGGAGTTAGCCGAAAAGATTTCACCATTTGACACTTTTGCCCAGGTTATTGATGGCTCTGCCGAAATTATTGTCAACAAGAAGGTTCACTTCCTTCAACTAGGTGAAGGAATGATCATACCCGCACATGCTCCCAATCGTCTTAAGGCAAATCAACGATTTAAAGTACTCCTGACCACTATTAAAAGTGGATATGAAGAATAATATGAACCACACCAACGCAGCAAAAAAACAAGTCATCTTAAATATCAAAGTATGGTAAATTTAAAAGTAGGCGTTATCGACCTGGTAAGCAGAGGGCCCGTTCATACACTATGGGCGCGCATCATGCATGCCAACCTGGCCAGCATAATGCCCCAGGTAGTTTCATCATGGTGTGAACAGGAAGGTCATGAAGTAAAGATGATTTGTTACACTGGCTATGAAGATTTACGCAGCGAATTACCTGAAGATGTAGACGTTGTTTTTATCTGTTCTTTCACACAGGCAGCTTTATTAGCCTATTCACTCAGCAATTATTTTCGTAAAAAAGGTGCCGTAACTGTTTTGGGCGGCCCCCATGCCCGTTGTTATCCCAATGATGCGATCAAATATTTTGACTATGTGCTTGGCTTCACACATAAGTCAACTATCATGGAAGTGCTTAATAATTGCACGCCGCAAGGTGCAATAGGAAAACAGCTTTCTGCAAAGCAACAGCCATCAAGCCTTCCTGGAGTGGAAGAGCGATGGAAATTTATTGAGCCAACTTTAAAAAAAGCGCCCTTCCTCAAAATGGTTCCAATGATAGGAAGCCTGGGATGTCCCTATACCTGTTCCTTTTGTATTGACTCCACAGTGCCGTATCAGACCATGAATTTTGAAACCATCAAGAAAGATCTGAAATTTCTTCTGAGCAAATTCAAAAAACCAACTATCGGGTGGCACGATCCGAATTTCGGAGTTCGTTTCCAGGAAAATATGAATGCGATCGCTTCCGTGGCTCCTGCAAAAAGTTTTCGTTTTATTGCAGAAAGCAGCTTGTCGATTCTTACTGAAGAGCATTTAAAAGTGATGCAGGAAAATGGGGTCGAAGGCATGTTACCGGGTATTGAATCATGGTACGAGTTGGGTAACAAATCCAAAACGTCTCATATGGCTGGTGAAGAAAAGCTTAATCGCATATCAGAGCACGTAAATATGATGTTCAGGTATATACCCTATGTGCAAACTAATTTTGTTTTGGGACTTGATAGTGACGCAGGGAATGAACCTTTTGAACTTACCAAACGCTTTGTGGACAATGTTCCTGCGGCTTTCCCCGGTTATTCATTATTGAGCGCATTTGGCGAAGCTGCTCCTCTTAATCTTCAATATCAAAAAGAAAATCGTGTGCTTGGCTTTCCTTTTAATTTTCTCAACAATCACCTTGCGATGAATATCAAACCAAAAAATTACGAATGGGTGGATTTTTATGACAAGGTTATCGATCTTACCTCGTACACCTTTTCAATAAGGGCCATGTACAGACGTTTTATGGCAACAAAACATTCTTCAACCAGGTGGATGAATTTTATGAGAGCTATATCATCTGAAGGACATGGACGCATAAGGTTTTACAAACAAGTTCGAAAAAATCTGGTGGAAGATCGCAACTTCAGAGATTACTTTGAGGGCGAAACACAACAACTGCCGGCTTTCTATACAAACATAGTTAAAAAACAACTCGGCATATGGTGGGAATGGCTGCCCGAAGGGGCACTCGAGCACGATCAGAATGCTTATCTTCATAAGAGCTCACATAAACCGACCGAAAGTACACAACCGGTCCTGCAATAATCATCAAAGCCTTGTTGCTGTCCGAGGAAAATTTAAACGACGGGGATTGGTACTAACAAAAGTTATTCCATTACAATGACTTTTTCAGCCGGGATAATTCTGAATCTACAGTCACAGATCTCTGTTAAATGTAGTACGACGCATTACAAATCCAATATGGTTGTTGATAAAAAAGCATTATGTTTTTGAAAGCTGACAGTAGTTCCCCAATGTAATTCCTCTACTCATCAAAAGTTTTGGCGCTACTGGTTAAACGAGTGTACATTACAGTAGCCAGATATTACATCGGGTATAAAGCTTAACCATGAAGGTAACAACCGGAACAGTTTCAGATATTTTATCACATCTGCGTCTCGATTTTCTTTGGGACATTGATAAAGGCAAACAGGAAGAGCCTTTTCGCTCCGAACTCTATAGTTCGGAGCAAATGGACCGTCATGGTAAAACAGTAGCACGATCACATCAACTTCAAGAATATCGTTCTGCCGATAAACTGTTGAGGCGGCTTGAGAGCAATGAAAAAAAGCTATTGGAGGTGCGCAACCTGCTTGTGGAAAGCATTTCTTCCGGCAAAACCATCACGCCGGCTTCTGAATGGTTGCTGGATAATTTTTACCTGATAGAAGAACAAGTTGTTATTGCAAGAAAGCATTTGCCAAGAGGATATAGTGAAGCACTGCCCTATTTGGCCACAGGGATTTCGGAAGGGCTGCCCCGCGTATATGATATTGTCCTGGAAATTATTTCGCATAGCGATGGCCGTGTGGATGTATCCAGCCTGGCGGGTTTTATTGCTAATTACCAGGAAGAATCTATTCTTACACTTGGAGAATTATGGGCAATACCCATTATGCTTCGGTTGGCTGTTATTGAAAATCTTCGCAGGGTGGCGGGCAAAATAGCCCTGGACGTAATTGACCAGAACCTGGCAGACCACTGGACCGATAAAATGATAGCCACAGTAAAGGACGACCCGGGAAGCCTTATCCTCGTGATTGCAGACATGGCCCGCTCGAAGCCTGTGCTGGACAGCCATTTTGTTGCTTGCTTTGCACGTAAGCTACAGGGAAACGGTCCGGCATTCGCACTGCCATTGAACTGGATGGAACAACAGTTATCGTCAACAGGCAACAGTAGCAGCGATCTTGTTTTACAGGAAAACCAAAAACAGGCAGCTGACCAGGTATCGGTGCGCAACAGCATCGGTACTCTTCGTTTGATCGGGTCAACAGACTGGCGTGATTTTGTTGAAAGCCTTAGTACCGTCGAACAGGTGTTGAGGCAGGATTGGACCGGCACTTATGCATTGATGGATTTTGCTACAAGAGACAGGTATCGTCACGTTGTGGAAAGAATTTCAAAATCATGCAGTCTTTCAGAAACTGAGGTTGCGCAAAAAGCTATTGAGTTGACGCAGCAGAATGCAGACGACGATCTTATTTCTAAAAAAAAGCTGCACGTCGGTTATTATTTAGTGAGTAAGGGTTTGGGAGAAACGGAACGCGCTTGCGGGTTGCATTACAGCTTGCAGAAAAAGTTGAACAGGGCCCTGGGCAAAGCGCCTGTATTCCTTTATACTTCCTCGATTTTTCTCCTGGCCCTATTATTTACTGCGGGTTTGTTTTACGCAGTCCATAACCAGATTGAATATAGTTGGAAAATTTTAACTCCTGCTGCTTTGCTGTCATTTTTTGGTTGCCTTCAATTAGCCGTTTCGCTTGTCAATTGGTTTTCTACAATTTGGGTGGAACCACAACTCCTTCCGCGAATGGATTTCTCAAAAGGAATTCCGGCTGAGTATCGTAGCCTGGTTGTCATTCCAACGATGCTTTCCAATGAAACGTATATAGAAGAACTGATCGAAGGATTGGAGATACGATATCTTGCCAACAAAGAAGCAAATGTTCATTATGGATTGTTAACTGATCTTGCTGATGCTAATGTTGCCACGTTGCCGGGAGATGACAACTTAGTAGCATTGGTAAAAAAAAGAATTGAGGAATTGAATGAAAAATATCAAACTCTTCAAAAAGGTATCTTCTGTCTGTTTCATCGTTCACGATCATGGAATCCAACTGAAAATAAATGGATGGGTTATGAGCGCAAAAGAGGGAAATTATCAGCGCTGAATGCTTTTTTAAGAAACCGCGGACGAAATGATTTTTCGGTGATCATTGGCAATGAAAAAACCCTGGCTAATGTAAAATACGTGATCACGTTGGATTCGGATACACAGTTGCCAAGAGAATCGGTGTGGAAGTTCATAGCTGCCATGGCGCATCCTTTAAACCAGCCTGTATATGATACAAATAAAAAAAGAGTAACGGATGGCTACGGAATATTACAGCCTCGGGTAGAGCTAAGCATCCCCAAGACAACTACATCTCTTTACCTGCGTATGCAAGGAAGTTTATTGGGAATAGATCCATACACACGCGTTTCTTCTGACGTGTACCAGGACATTTTTGGAGAAGGTTCCTTTATTGGAAAAGGAATTTATGACGTTGATGTTTTTGAAAAGGTCTTGGATGGAGTATTCCCGGTAAATCGAATCCTTAGTCATGATTTGTTGGAGGGATGTTATGTGCGTTCCGGCTTGTTAAGTGATGTGTATTTATATGAGGAAGGTCCTGCGCAGTATCAAACGGATATAAAACGTCACCACCGTTGGATCAGGGGTGATTGGCAGATCGGTGCATGGATGCTTCCATTTATTCCGGATGCAAACGGACATCTCAAAAAGAACAAATTGTCTGCGTTATCAAGGTGGAAAATATTTGATAATCTTCGGAGAAGTATCGTGCCTCTTGCATTGACATCGCTTTTGTTAATGGGATGGTTTTTTCTGCCCTTCCCCTGGTTCTGGACTACGGTTATTACCATTATTGTTTTATTGCCATTAATCGCCGCGGCAGGATGGCAGTTGATCAACAAACCGGAGGACATTACCATCACCTCGCACTTTTTTGAAGTAGGGATATCTGTCAGAGATTTCCTGATCCGGTTTGTGTTTGGTATTGCAGTTCTCCCTTACGAAGCGTACAACAACCTGGATGCGATTGCACGAACAAACTGGCGTATGATAATTTCGAAAAAGAAATTATTGCAATGGACGCCTTCCGCAGCTTTCCAGCACAGTGGGATCCGAAGCTTGGAATTCACGTGACTTGAAGTCGCG